>OJMG01003470.1_pt1 | contig 11907 bp, 10 predicted proteins | sample 1597141 | NCBI WGS metagenome assembly OJMG01 (sample SAMEA2452119, study PRJEB22498) | human gut metagenome | biome: human feces; feature: human gut; material: feces | place: Australia | collected 2012
GGAACGGACATCTTTTATTTATGATATATTGGGGTGCAAAGGTATTATCCGTGTCGATTATATTATCGTGGGCAAAGAACCCTATTTGTTAGAAGTAAATACGACTCCGGGTATGACCGAGACCAGCTTTATCCCTCAGCAGGTAAAAGCTGCCGGAATGGAGATGAAACAGGTTTTGTCGGAGATTATTGAAGATGAAATGTTGTGAAGATAACGATTCTTATGAAGAGCTCTGTTATGATCTGTAAAATGATAAAGTTATGAGACAACTATTTGATTTTGACGAGATACGTCCTTTTTATGACGAGGAGATTCCTGACATTATCAGGTCGCTCACAAAAGAAGAAAAGTTTCGGCATGCTTTAAAATTCGTTGTTCCGGATGTGGATGCATTCTGTCGCCAAATGGAAGAATGTACTACTAAAAGAGAATTTCAAAAACGATTGGCTATTCCTGTATTAAACGATTTGGCGAGACGCTCTACTTCAGGAGTGGATGCGAGCGGACTTGAAAATTTGTCTCCGTCAGGTAATTATACCTATATGTCAAATCATCGAGATATAGTTTTAGATGCCTCTTTCCTGAATATGATGCTCGATGCTTACGGATTTGAAACCAGTGAAGTGGCGATCGGGGATAATTTATTGGTGTATCCGTGGATTTCAGATTTGGTACGGGTAAATAAAAGCGTTATCGTAAACCGTAATGTACCTCGCCGACGCATGCTTGAGGTTTCTCGCCGGTTATCTAATTATATTAATTTCGCAATTAAGATAAAACATCAATCTTTATGGATTGCCCAACGTGAGGGTCGTTCTAAAAATTCTGAGGACCAAACGCAGGAAAGCGTTATCAAAATGCTGAATCTCGGGGGTGGAAGCGATATGCGTACGAACATTATGGGGTTGAATATTGTTCCGGTTTCTATATCTTATGAATATGATCCTTGTGACTATTTAAAAGCAAAAGAGTATCAGATGAAACGGGATAATCCTGATTACAAGAAACAACCTCAGGATGATCTTTTCAGTATGGAAACGGGAATATCCGGTTATAAGGGGCATATTCATTTTCATTTATCGCCGGTTATTAACGGAGAATTAGAAAAATTGGAAGACTGTTGTGAAAAATCGGATGTGTTGCATTGTATAACCCGTATTATTGATAAAGCAATTCATTCAAATTACATGATTTATTCGGGTAATTATGTCGCTTATGACGAGTTGTACCATACAGATCGTTTTTCAAGAAATTATTCCACAGAAGAGAAACGTCGTTTTATGGATTATATGCAGAAACAGTTAGATAAGATCGATTTACCGCAGAAGGATGAGGCGTTTCTTCTTGAAAGGATGCTTGAAATGTATTCTAATCCATTGAAAAATAAATTGATAGCTACGGGTGTTGATCTATGATGTAAAAAATATTTAGTATTAAATTTTATTTCATCATATAAAATGACTATTTTTGCGATGATAATAATAAAATATGTTCTGAAAAGAACATCTTAGTGACATAGGCATAGAGATGCACATAAATTATAATTACAATATAGTTTTTCAGGTCTGAGGTTTTGGAAAAGTAATTGTTTTAGGATGTGAATCCATCAAAGCATGTTATTTTATTTACTCTTAGACACCTTATGAAGAATAGTGAATTGACTTCCGGCTTCGGATCTGAAAAACTTCTTATACAAAAGGCTTCGATGTCAATCGAAGTCTTTTGTTTTTGAGAATATTTTTCTGTTTTTGTGAGTATGATGGCAGCTTATCTGACGAAAGAAAATTCAAAGAAGGATTAAGTATTTGTCCGGATTATTTTATCGGAGACTTTAAACAGAATTTAAAGGTTAAGTATCATTGGGTTACCAAATCAATTTTCCTTTCCCTTCACGGACGATGAATGCATCGTCTTCGCTACAATCGACAATAGTAGAAGCCTCTATGCCTCCATATCCCCCATTGATGACAATATCGACGTCATTTTCATATTTTTCTGCAATAAGTTCGGGATCAGTAGTATATTCCAGAATCTCGTCTTCATCACGTATTGAAGTTGTTAGTACCGGATTTTCCAACTGATGTACGATTTCCCGAATTATAGAATTGTCAGGGACACGAATTCCCACTGTTTTACGGTTTTTGTAAATCTTTGGAAGATTGGAGTGAGTAGGCAGTATGAATGTAAACGGACCCGGTAGATTTTTTTTCATCAATTTGAAATGTTCGTTGTTTACTTTAGCGTATTGACTGATATTGCTGAGATCATAGCAAATGATCGATAGATTGACTTTTTGAGGATTAATGCCTTTTAGGCGGCATATTCGTTCAACGGCACGAACATTAAGAGCGTCACATCCGATCGCATATACAGTGTCTGTCGGATATACTATCAGTCCTCCTTCTTTGAGGACATTAACCACTTTGTTTATTTCTTTTGGATTCGGGTTTTCCGGATATATTTTGATAACTTCCATGATAAAACTGTATATATTGTTTGTTATTGACCGTGATTGGAAACAGAGGTTTATAAGGAATTGTTTATCTCTCTGTCTGTTCACTGAAGCGATACCCTATTCCTGATTCTGTAAGAATAAATGCCGGGAAAGAAGGATCGTTTTCGATCTTTTTTCTTAATTGAGCTATAAATACTCGTAAATATTGAGGTTGGCTCTGATAGGCTACGCCCCATACTTCTTTTAGCAAATATTGATGGGTAAGGACTTTCCCTGCATTTTGTGCCATTAGAGACAATATCGAAAATTCAGTACTTGTCAATTTTATAATTTCGTTTTTCTTTTTTACGCAATGGTTTAGCATATCTATGGTTAAATCGCCGAATGAGAGAATTGCCGATTGGTCTTTTTCTTCCCGAATAGAACGTATTGCCGACCGGATGCGGGCTAATAACTCGCCATTATGAAACGGTTTGGTCAGATAATCATTCGCTCCAGAGTCAAGGGCTTTTACAATCTCTTCTTCATGCGTGCGTGCAGATAAAATGATAATGGGATTTTTATACCACTCTCGTAGTTTTCGCAGAACAGATTGTCCGTCTTCATCTGGTAATCCGAGATCGAGAATAATCAATGTCGGAGAATGCATGGCGGCGGCCATTAATCCTTCTTTGGCATTAGAGGCAACCAATACTTTATATTTGCTCATTTCCAAAGTAATGCTCAATAAGCGTCGTATCTGTACTTCGTCGTCTATAATCAAGATACTGTTATTGTTCATGTTATATGTATTAGTAAAAATCAAAAATTATCTATCAAAGGTAACATACTGGGAATACGGATGAAAATATTTGCTCCTTTTCCGGTAACATTACTGGCTTCTACCTGACCTTTGTGGATATCTATGTATCCTTTGACAATGGATAATCCGAGACCCGATCCTCCTGTAATTCCCGATTCACCCCGGTAGAATTTGTTGAAGATGTAGGGTAAATCTTTGTCTGCAAATCCTTTCCCGTAGTCGGTAATAGATATGCAGAAATTTGTTCCGTCGTGCTGGAAATCTAATTCGATCAATGTATGAGACGGGACATATACTGTGATATTGTATAATAAATTGTACAACACCTGTTCGATGAGTCCGAAATCGATGCGTACCAAAGGCATATCGTCCGGAATATTTATAGAAAGATCATATTCTTTTAGTTCGTTTTTGAGTAACCCGGTTACCGAATTTACAAGATCATGTACATCGTACCAGTCGAAACGAGGAGAAAGCCTGCCGGAATCTAATCTCGACATACTGAGCAGATTCTCGATAAGCCGGTGTAGTCTTTGGGCAGCCATATAAATTTCTTCACCTATATCCTTGCTGATACCTTGTTCTATCTCTTTCAAGGTTTCAGAAGCAGAAAGAATCGAGGTTACCGGAATACGTAATTCATGAGATATAGAGTTGAAAAGAGTCTTATACAATCGGTCTGATTCGCTTAATATAGAGGCTTGTCTGGCCATATCGTTCAAATATTCCCGTTCAAGTGCATTTGAGATTTGCCTTTTCAACGTAAGCCACAGTAGCTCTTCTTCGGCATCGAATAATTTTTTAAATTCGAGAACGACGACTCCCATTTTCATTTTAAGGCTGTTGAGCGGATAGAATGTGTGTTCTTCATGCATATAATTTTCTGTTGACTTACCAGCTTGTTTCCCCTTGTCAAAAACCCATTGTGCAACTTTAAACTCATTGCTGGTAAGTGTGAAATTACTGTGAGGCGAGGTAGAATTGCTTAATCCTCCTTTATTGTTTTTCAAGATAAATGCACATTTTAGTTTGAAGCTATCGTTGATAGCTTTTGCTGATATTTCGAGAATCGAGTTAATTCCGCTGGCGGTACTAAGGTGTTTTGAAAAATTAAACATGGTGTTTGATATCCGTTCTCTTTTTCGGCTTTGCTGTTCTTGTTTTCTTAATCGGGTAGCCAACATGATATTGATAAACGGGATAGCAAGGAACATAAAAAATTGTAGCCAGTCGTCAGGAGAGGAAAGGGATGGTGTGCCGTAAGGGATAGTAAAGAATATATCATATACTCCTGCACTCAGCAAAGCCGATAAAAGGATCGGTCCGGTTGAGAAATAGATAGACTGTAATGCAAGAATAATAAGGAATATGTATCCGGATGATACTTCACTTACCATTCCGATAAAGGGACTCAGTATGGCTACTGCAGATAATGTTATTGTCGCCGATTTTATATAGTTCCAGATCGAGGTCTTGAACCCCGATGTATTGATTTGGAAAAATTTCTTTTTCCGCTCAAGAATACTCTCGTTCGAAAGAATGTAAATATCGAGATTCTTACATTTAGAGATAAGACGATCCAGTTCGCTTCGTCTGAAAATTCGCTTTATATATTTTTCGTTCGGAAGTCTCTCGAAAATTAAATGTGTAATTTTTTCGATACGGATTACATCCAGCATGCTCGATACCCAGTTCTCACCTGTTGACCGGATAACAAATACACCTAATCGGTAGGCCATGCTGATGTTTTTATTGAGTTGTTCTTGTTCTTTATTTGTCAGTTGTCCTGTAGAGTCGAAATATACGGCATAGAGAGGAACCCCTAAGGTGTAGGATAGATTTTTTGATCTTCGGATAAAACTTTCCATATGCGGACTTTCATTAATGGAGATCAATAATTTTACTCCGGTAATGGTGTCTTCTTGCATATGGTGCTCATAAAGGTACTGGCGTTGTTTTTCATTTCGGCGGAATGCCATCATTTGTTTGCAAAGGCGTTGTAACAAATGCAGGTTCTTGATCGAAAAAAATGCTTTTCGATAATGCTCTCCTAAATGTTGGTCGAGATAAATACTTTTGTCGAGAAATCGTTTTGCTATTTCTTGGGGAGACGCATCTATATAATGCACTTTTTCTGCCAGCTCGAATAGAATATCCGGAACGGTACATGTAGTGTAATATTCGGTATTTTCCTGAACAGAATAGGCTTTGCTTTCTAATTGCAGTACACTTAGAGTTGTATATACGTGTATTCCGTCGTCAAGCAGTTCCTCTATATCTTGATGTCGATGTTTATGTCGGCTGCCGTTGGGATTTTGATGGGCCATTTCATCTATCAGAACAATTTGAGGATCGCGTTTGATTATATAGTCGAGATTTATTTCTCCGTTCTTTTTTAGTGGGATTTGCTCTATTTGTGCCGCTAACCGTTCTATCTCTTTGTTTCCTTGCGAGTTATAATTTGCCAGAACGACATCGAAACCGTCTTTTATCAAATGGATACCTTCTTGTAGCATCAAGTGGGTTTTCCCTATACCCATACACATTCCGAAGAACAAGGTTAGTTGTCCTTTTGTTTTTCGCTCAGGGTTGAGTAAGCTGAGTCTCTTTTGAGGTTTGAATCGAAAAACTTTATTCATAAAAAGACATATTTTATCTCGGAATGTTTAACAAAATAAAAAAAGATCTTTGATCTCTCAAAATAATAAAGAGGGAAAATGTTAGCCTGTTTAAATTTTCCGATAAAGAAATATCAACGGCGACATCTGTTTTTTTATAGATGCCGCCGTTGATATATGATTTTTAGTGATTTTATTTTATTTTATTTTATGCAGATCGTGTCCCATACGTTCTTTTTTTGTCTTCATATAGAACATGTTATATGGGTTCGGTTCTACTTCGATCGGTACATTCTCCACGATCTCCAGTCCATAACCTTTTAATCCGATGCGTTTTATAGGATTGTTGGTCATTAATTTCATTTTACGGACTCCTAATTCGCGAAGTATATTAGCCCCTACGCCATAATCCCGTTCATCGGCTTTGAATCCGAGATGAAGGTTAGCATCTACCGTATCTAAACCTTCTTCTTGTAGTTTATAAGCTTTCATTTTATTCATAAGACCTATACCTCTACCTTCTTGATTCATGTATACGATGACACCTTTTCCTTCTTTTTCGATCATTTCCATCGCTTTGTGCAATTGTTCTCCACATTCGCACCGTTTTGAACCGAATATATCTCCTGTCATGCAGGATGAATGGACTCGTACTAATATTGGCTCGTCCGGTTCCCATTCTCCTTTTATAAGGGCGATGTGTTCGAGTCCGTTGGAAACTTGTCTGAACGGGATTAATCTGAAATGTCCGTATGCCGTAGGCATATTTACTTCTACGCCTTTTTCGACAATCGATTCTTCTTTTAAACGATAGGCGATGAGGTCTTTGATACAGATGATCTTGATGCCGAATTTTCGGGAGACTTCCATTAATTGAGGGAGACGAGCCATTGTCCCGTCTTCATTAATGATCTCTATCAATGCCCCTGCCGGATACAAACCTGCCAAACGAGCTAAGTCTACGGCAGCCTCGGTATGTCCGGATCTGCGCAATACTCCTCTGGAGCGGGCACGAAGAGGGTTTACATGTCCCGGACGTCCTAAATCTGACGGTTTTGTTTTCGGATCGGCTAATGCCCGGATTGTTTCAGCTCGGTCGAACATAGAAACGCCTGTTGTGCATCCGCCTCCTAATTTATCGACCGTTATGGTAAAAGGGGTTTCGTGTATCGATGTATTGTTTGCAACCTGCATGTTCAGATCTAACTCTTCACACCGCTCTTCTGTTATCGGGGCACATAATACCCCACGTCCATGTGTGAGCATGAAATTAACTTTTTCCGGAGTTATTTTTTCTGCTGCAATGATGAAATCTCCTTCATTTTCCCGGTCTTCATCATCGACAACGATAATAAATTTTCCCTCCCGAAAATCTTCTATCGCTTCTTCTATCGTGTTTAGTTTTATTTCATTCATAATCTTTGTATTTAATATTCCGGATGAACAGACACCGGAATGGGTAAATTCGAAAAAAGGAAATTCTTAAATTATTGAATTTCGGATTTTTGCTCTGTTTCTCGGATAATAGCAAGAACTTCTTGATTTGTTTTTTGTATAGTTTGTAATTCTTGCCTTAATCGGTGTTGTTCCCAGCAACCGACCAGATATATAGGTATGGATATAGGAAATAAAACAGTCATGACAATTCCTATCCATCGTATTCGACATGGCTGGTATAGTAGCAGCATGCGAAGAACCGGATAATTTATCAGTTTACTTATTAATATTTGAGATCGAGTATTTTGAGCATATTCTACCCAATTGTCAACTTCTGTTTTTAGAGAACGGAGTAAATGCTTATCATAACCTTGCGTCCAGTACTGATAGTAAGATTGTCGTTTCTTACCAGTATTTTTTTGCATTCGGCCACAGAGAATGCCTATTTGTTCTATTCGTTTTTCTGCTTCATTTATATCGACTTCATCTATTATTACTTCTTTCATAGTAATATGGCGGGTTTCTTTTTTACCGATCAGTTTATAAATGAAGTTTATATAAAGGTCTTTATTGAAAACATCTGCATCGTTGACGGCTTTATAGGTGAGGAAAATGCCTAATGGTAATAATACTGCAGAACTTAGCCACATGCCCTCCCATACTTCCCAACGGCCATCTCTCGCCATTTTATATCCGGAGTTGTCTATGATGTAGTAAAATATAAATAATAATACCGATACAACAACCGGAGTTCCCAACCCGCCTTTCCGGATGATTGCACCTAAAGGAGCTCCGATAAAGAAATCAGGCATGCAAAAGAAAGAGTGAATTTTTTGTGCATTTCCATTTCGTGACGACGTATGATTCGTTGGTCTCCATCAGAAAGTATACTTTTGTATTCGTAGTCTTGGCGTACGGTTTCGGCTCTTGAAACAGCTCGGTTCAGCATTGATTCTCTTTGTTGTAGAGATGCCGATGCGTATATACTGTCTATATTAATAGTTGGGGGTGCTGATCGTCCTTTGTAGGTGCTATCTCGTCGTTCATTGTTATACAATGTAAAATATCCGGAGTTTATGAGCTCTTTTCCAAAACTGTTGCCGATACTGTCTGTTCTTAAAGTCATGGAGTCGATAGAAGTTCGCAATTCGTGCATGTCTTTACCGATGTATTGATTTTGCATTACTCCGTCATCCATACGGTTAAATCCGGCATCAAATGGTATTAGGATTTCTTTTGTCGAAAAAGTTTCACGCCGATAAGGAACGCTATTTACAGCTGTTCTTTGACTTTTCAGATTTTCAAAAGATTCGCCGCTGTATAGGGTAAGGAATAAGTATTGTTTATCTTCGGTCAATTTGAGTTTTCCTGAATCGGCCAGAATGACCATTGCGTTATCGAAACCACCTGATAAATCATAAATCATCATATCTCTCATCATCCCGGTTTTTCTGTCTTTTTCTTTGACATAAAGGTTATAGCCGTTGATCTGATCGTAAAAAACACCTTCAGGAATGTCCAACTCAGGAGACTTTTGCCGTATCGAGTAGAGTAGAGTGTACATTTTTACCTGAGCTTTCGGAAGTATGTCATTTTGAAAAAAGAAAGCTCCAATAGCTATCAAGGCAACTACTATGACTAAAGGACGCATGACATGTAGAAGCGATACTCCGGCAGCTTTTATTGCCAACAATTCGAGTCGTTCACCTAAATTTCCGAAAGTCATTAAAGATGCCAGCAGTAATGCTAACGGGAGTGACATCGGTACCATAGACACTGCTGCATAAAAGAATAACTCGGCAAGTACAGGCATCTCTATTCCTTTCCCGACCAGTTCATCGACATATCTCCATAAAAATTGCATAAGAATAATAAACAAGCAAATGAAGAATGTCATTAGAAACAAGGGCAAGAATGTTTGTAAGATAAAGAGATATAATCTTTTGATACGAAACATACTTTTAACTTTGTGTCGCAAAAGTAGTGCAAAAAAACGAATTTAGGATATTAAGCATTCATAAAAACCATTTATTGTAAATACTTTGAAAAAGCACTTATGAATAAAATGCAGAAAGATACTTTTAATTAAGCTACGTATATTATACAGAATATCTGGAGAGCACGTGACACAGATATTCTGTATAATTAAATCTTTTTATGCTCCCAGCCGTTGTCTGAGAGAAGATATTTGTCTGTTCCACAAATCGATACTATCCCGTTTTTCATCAGGATAGGCATAATCGGTAATTTCGAGAATAACATCTCCTGTCAATTCTATTACATTGATGCGGAATTCAAAATATGATTTCGTATCGACATCTTCTTCATCCCAACGAAATCGGATAAATACTCCGGAACGATATCCGATCTGATGAGCTGTTTGAGGCATTTTATTCCAAAAGAACGTATATTCTTTTCCGTCTGCAGTAACGGTATCTGCAAACCAATCTGCCAGTCCGTTGACAGTACCTACATATGTCCATAGGACAGAAGGGGATACATTGTTCAGACTGTACTCGATGATGTACTTTTCTTTATTCATGTGCATTAGATTTATGAGTGTTTTGGTGCTAATATATAAATAAATTTTTATCTGACATGAATTTCTGTTTTTTTTATTCTGTTTTTTTGAAAATGCCGATCTTTTCTATCTAATTATTATACTTTAAAAAGTGCATTATGTAATAAGATTTGATTGGCATTAAATAATCTCCGGCTTAAAGTAAAAAATTAAAAGTCTATGTTTAAATATCCCGATTCCCATCGTGATATCAGCTTAGGTGTGTGTTATAGTTACCGGAGATTATTGTTTTCATATGGGAAGTATTATGTCTGTTTCTTGAAATTGTTGAGAAAAAGAATAGATTATTAAAATAATGAAGATTATCAGTATAACGGCAAAGAAAATGATTATCAGTATATTTTCGAGTTTCTCATTTTCTCGATTAATATATCCGTCTTCATTTGTTCTGAATAGCCATTTTTTTATATCCATAGTCTGAACATCTTTTTTTACTTCATGATAGTTTGATTTATTTTAAATATTTGGTTTAATTTTATTTGTGTAAAATTATAAGTGTCGATTTAATCGTTCATTCTTAACCGACATTTTTTTTGTTGATTTTGTTTCTCATGGATGTTGGAGTTTATAAATAGAACTATAAATATGTTGCGTTGTTTTTATTATAATCTCAAATTAATTATGAGTATGGTATTTGCATATCTGCGAGTAAGTACTGGCAAGCAACATTTAGAAAATCAGATGAAAGAAATCGAGAAATTTGCATCTCGCAAAGGCTTGGTTATAGATGTATGGATAAAAGAGGTGGTTAGTGGTAAAAAGAATGAGAAATTCAGGGCTTTAGGAAAACTGAAGAGAAAGGTGAAAAAGGGTGATATTATTATCATTACTGAAATTTCTCGATTAAGTAGAACTCTTCATGAAGTGATGTCTATATTGGGCTATTTTCTGGATACCGGGGTTTTATTGTATAGTACGAAAGATGGTTTTGAGTTTGACGATAGTATCAGTAGTCAGGTAATGGCGTTTGCTTTTGGATTGGCAGCTCAGATCGAGCATAAACTTATTTCTCAGCGCACGCGTGAGGCTCTTGCTGTTCGGAAAGCAGCAGGAATGCAACTGGGAAGAAAAAAAGGTGATAATTATAAACAGAGATCTTTGTTGGAACATAAAAAACAGATACGGGAGATGCTTCAGCAGGGAGTCTCTATTTCTAATATATGTCGGCATTTTAATATATGTCGGCATTTTAATATATGTCGGGATACTTTTTATGCTTTCAAAAAAAATGGTGGTTTATTATAGTTTGATCGAGAATTTTTTTAAATGCTCATCGAGCATGTGCTCCGGGATGATTTTTTTGATCGTATCGGCTACGGCATTGATGATTCGTTCTTTGATATAGTCGTTGCGGATAATTATCGATATTTCTCGAATGGCAGGAGGCGATGTAATGTCTTTGATATTTGCTTTTTGAGTTTTTGATAGCAACGGTAAATGAAGCTCGGGAATAACAGTATAGCCTCCATTGCTATCAACTATTCTGATTAAAGTTTCTATACTTCCGGCTTCATAAGTCGTATTGTGAGTTGACGATTTGCCGCAAAAGTTAAATATTTGTTTCCTGAAACAATGCCCTTCCTGGAGTACCCACAGGTGTTCCATCGGCATGTCTGTTGCACTTAGTCCGGTATTTTTGCGAGGTTCATTGGGAGAGAAGTATGCAACGAACTTTTCATAGTATATGGGTATCTCCAAAAGACCGTTCTGGTCGATAGGAGTCGAGACGATCGCCATATCCAACAATGAATTTTTGAGATTGTAAATGATATTGTCGGTTTTCATTTCTGAGATGGAGAGGGCGACATCTGGATAGTCTTTTTTAAATATAGATATGAACTGAGGAACTAAATACGGTGCAATTGTGGGTATAATTCCGATTCTGATGTTCCCAGAAAGAGTTTTTGTTTCGTTGTGAACCATTTCCTCTATTCTGTGAATTTCGTGTAATGCGACTTCTGCTTGGCGGATAATTCTTTCTCCGGTTTTGGTCGGTTCTATCGGATGTTTGTTT
>OJMG01003478.1_pt1 | contig 11898 bp, 8 predicted proteins | sample 1597141 | NCBI WGS metagenome assembly OJMG01 (sample SAMEA2452119, study PRJEB22498) | human gut metagenome | biome: human feces; feature: human gut; material: feces | place: Australia | collected 2012
GTGCTTTAGCATTAGAAACCTTATTATATTTAAAGGAACATCATTTTATTGAATTAGATGAATCTTCAATTGTTGAAGGTTTATTTGAAGCTAAGTGGGCAGGACGCTTTGAAATCATAAGTGAAAAACCACTGATTATTTTAGATGGGGCCCATAATCGAGAAGGTGTTGATGAACTCTATCGTTCTGCACGTAAATTACATAATTTAAAAATCATCTTTTCAGCATTAAGAGATAAAGATACGGACTATATGATTGAAAGATTATTAGATTTGACGTATGATATAACCGTCTGTGAATTTAAACATCCACGTAGTCAAAGTGCAAAATTATTAGCAGGGGACTATCCGGTAAAAATTGAACCGGACTTTAGAAAAGCTTTAGACGATATTTATTTACAAGAAGGAACATTTTTGATTACGGGATCATTGTATTTTATTTCTGAAGTAAGGAAATACTTATTACAAAAGATTCATAGCAAATACTAAAGAAGGAGGAGTCTACTTTTAGTAGCAATTGTGTACGGTTTTATATCGGAATTAACGCCCGTGGACTAGCAAGAGGACGAAGCGGGAAAGCATATGTACGGTTTTATATCGGAATTAACGCCCATGGACTAGAAAGAGGACGAAGTGGGAAAAAACATATGTACGGTTTCTTACCGGAATTAACGCCTGTGGACTTATAAGAGGACGAAGCAGGAACAATTGGTTTTTTTAAGTAGCAATCAAACGATGATTCAAATTATTTTAGGGGTTATTATTGTTTCGATTGGGATATTTGTTTTTTATAAATATCCAATGAAAAGCGATGTGCGACAAATGACATTGGGGGCTTTATTTGTCATTCTAGCTATTATTTTAAAAAGGTTAGCTGTGATGGTACCTTTTCTTGGCTTTCCAAGTTTAAAAATTACATTAGAGGTATTACCTTTAATCGTTGCTGGTTTAACATTACAACCAGGGTATTGTTTTATAGTTTCTATTGCCACAGATTTTCTAGGTCTTGTTCTAGCAAATGCAGGAGGATTTCCATTTTTAGGATTTACTTTAAATGCGGTTTTACAAACTGAAATACCATGTTTATTAAAGATTTATTTAAATGAAAAAAATGAAAGATTATTAGAAAGAATTGTAAAAATAGTAATGGTCATTATTTCATTACTAGGATGTCTTTATGTTTTTAAAATCAATGAAGTTAATATTTCAGGATCTTCATATCAAGTAACATTACCAATTAAATTTACAATCTTTGTGATTATTGCAGCAATGCTTACTATTCTCTTTATTTTTATAAGATATTATAAAAATAAACTCAAAGAAAAAGATTTACACTTATTTCATTTAAGTATTCTATCAGTTGTGGCTATTGAACTAACAGTAACGATGTTTTTAACACCATATTGGTTACAAACAATGTATGGAATACCATTCTTTGCATCACAATTTGTAAGAATTTTAAAATCATGTGTGATGATACCTGTAGGTATTATCATTGTATATACAATGAATCGAATGATTCAAAAAGTTATTAGATAAAGTTTTGGATATTGTCCAAAGCTTTTTTCTTGACTTTTTTTCTTTATATGAATATTGTTAGTATGCTAATAGTTAGGATGCTAACATAGGAGGTATTATGAAGACACCATTTTATTTGATGTTGTTTAAAACACAACATGCTCAAAGTAAAAAGAATCGAGAAACGATGGATGAGTATCATCTATCACCAGGACAACCTAAGGTTTTGAGGTATTTAAATGCTCATCAAGACTGTAAATTAAAAGATATTGCGGATGAATGCGATATTGAAAGTGCTACTGTCAGTAAGATGATTGATAACTTAGAGAAAAAGGAAATGTTGACAAGAGAGATCAATCCTAAAAATAAAAGAGCTTATCAATTAAATATTACAGAATATGGAAAAGAGTCTTTAAAAAAATGGAATGCTCACTGTATTGAAATTGAAAATATTTCTTTGAAAGATTTTAGTGAGGAAGAAAAGGAACAATTTGAAGATTTTTTAAATCGTATGTATAAAAATCTGACAAATAAAGAATTATAGGGGGAGTTATTTTATGATTAAACGTTTAATACCATTTGCGAAAAAATATAAAAAAGCGTTTATTCTAGCGTTTTTATGTGTTGTAGGAGAAACGATCTTTGAATTAGTTATTCCAGTATTGATGGCTAATATTATTGATATTGGAGTAGCTCAAAAAGATCAACATTATATTATTATGCAAGGTGTTTTAATGGCAGTTTGTGCTTTAATTGCTTTAGTATTAGGAATCCTTTATTCACGTTATGCGGCTGTTGCTGGTCAAGGGGTTGGTTTTGAAATAAGAAAAACTGAATTTGAAAAAGTACAAAACTTTTCTTTTTCAAATACAGATCATTTTTCAACCTCCTCTTTAATTACACGACTTACAAGTGATGTGACGATTATTCAAAATGCTATTTGTAATGGTTTTAGACCACTTGTAAGAGCACCATTTATGTTTTCAATGGCTTTATTTTTATCAATTAAGATGAATGCCAAACTTGCTTTGATTTTTATTGTCGTTGCACCTATTTTAGGAATTGGTTTATTTTTTATTGTTAAAACAGTCGGACCATTATTTCGCTTTATGCAAAGTAATGTCGATGAAGTCAATACAGTTGTTCAAGAAAACTTAATTGCGATTCGTACAGTAAAAGCTTATGTTAAAAGTGATTATGAAAACGAAAAGTTTGAAAAAATCAATCAAGAACTTAGAACTCATAGTGAAAAAGCTTTTCGTTATTCAGTACTCAACATGCCTTTATTTCAATATATGATGTATACCACAATCGTTTGTATTCTTTTCTTTGGAAGTCAAATGATCTTTGCTGGTGAAATGAAAGTTGGACAACTTACCGGATTTTTAAGTTATGTCATGCAGGTTGTCAACGCTCTGATGATGATCGCAAATGTTTTTCTGCTGCTGACGAGATCTCTTGCCAGTGCACATCGTATCGCAGAAGTGCTGGATGAGAGGATTGTTCTGAAGTCTCCGGAAAACGGGGTACAGAAGGTCAAAGATGGAAGCGTGGATTTTGAACAGGTATCTTTTAAATATCACAAAGATGCGAAAGCGTATGCACTGTCAGATGTTGATCTGCACATCAAGGCCGGGCAGACGATCGGTGTGGTCGGTGGAACCGGAGCCGCCAAAACGACGCTCGTGCAGCTGATCCCGAGGCTTTATGATGCGACCTGCGGCACGGTGAGAGTTGGCGGTGTGGATGTAAAAGCATATGATCTTCATGCACTGCGGGCGGCAGTCGGAATTATTCTGCAGAAAAATGAGCTTTTTTCCGGAACGATACGTGATAACCTGAAATGGGGCGATCCGGATGCAGATGACGAAAAAATCTGGCATGCATGCCGTGTGGCATGTGCGGATGAGTTCCTGGAGCGTTTTCCGGACGGACTGGACACCATGCTTGTGCAGGGAGGAAATAACCTGTCCGGCGGGCAGAAACAGAGACTCTGTATCGCAAGAGCACTTCTTGCCAATGCGAAGATCCTGATCTTTGATGATTCTACCAGTGCAGTCGATACGGCGACGGAAAAGAAGATCCGCAAAGAGCTGGAAAAACTTGGCGATGTGACAAAAATCATCATTGCACAGAGAATTTCTTCTGTGATCCATACGGATCGGATCTTGATCCTGGATGACGGTAAGATCCATAATATCGGAACGCATGAACAGCTTCTTAAGGAGGATGCAATTTATCAGGAAATTTATGCTTCTCAGATGAAAGGAGGAAACAGCGATGGCATCGAAAACGAAGAATGTTAAACGGCCGGAAAATATGCAGCACACACTGCGGATTTTTGTTTCTTATCTTGGACGGCATAAATTTATGCTTCTGATCGTCAGTATTCTGGTAACGGTAAGTGCCCTTGCAAACCTTCTTGGAACTTACATGATACGTCCGGTTGTCAATAATCTTGCAAACGGGGATCTGCATTCACTTGCCATCGGAGTGCTTGTGGCAGCCGGCATTTTTGCCATCGGAGCACTGGCAGCCTTGGGCTATTCTCAGACGATGGTAAAAGCTGCCCAGCAGGTTGTTTTTGATATTCGAAGAGATTTGTTTGCATATATGCAGACACTGCCGCTTCGCTTTTTTGACCAGAAGCGACACGGCGATATCATGAGTCTGTTCACAAACGATATTGATACGATCGCAGATGCTCTCAATAACAGTTTTGCGATGGCAATCCAGAGTTTTATCCAGATGATCGGAACCCTTGTGATCCTATATATCCTGAACTGGAAACTGTCGCTGATCGTGACGGTCTGCTACGGCATCATGTTCTGGTATATGAAATTCAGCGGAGCAAAAAGTAAGGTTTTTTATGCGAAACAGCAGCAGAGCCTTGGTGAGCTGGACGGCTATATTGAAGAAATGGTCAGCGGTCAGAAAGTAGTCAAAGTCTTTAATCATGAACAGGCAAGTCTTCAGGAATTTCTGGAGAAAAATGAAAAACTGCGAAAAGAAGGAACCGGTGCACAGTCTTATGCGGCAACGATGGTTCCGGTAGTCGTAAGTATATCTTATATTAATTATGCAATCGTGGCAGTTCTCGGAGGAATTCTGGCGATGCGTGGGATGGCGGATGTCGGAAGTCTTGCAAGTTATCTGGTGTTTGTGCGTCAGGCGGCACTCCCGATCAATCAGTTTACACAGCAGAGCAATTTCCTGCTCTCCGCACTTGCCGGAGCAGAGCGGGTGTTTGATGTGATGAATCTGGAGCCGGAAGTGGACGAAGGGGATGTGACGCTTGTCAATGTCAGAAAAGAAAACGGCATCCTGAAAGAATGTCAGGAAAAGACCGGAAAATGGGCATGGCGTTCAAAAGATGGAGAACTGACAATGCTTCGCGGTGATGTCCGTTTTGAAAATGTTGATTTTGGTTATACGAAAGAGCATATGATCCTGAAGAATATCAGCCTGTATGCAAAACCGGGACAGAAAATTGCTTTTGTCGGATCGACCGGAGCCGGAAAAACCACGATCACCAACCTGATCAACCGCTTTTATGATGTGCAGGGAGGAACGGTGGTTTACGATGGAATTGATGTGCGAAAGATAAAGAAAGATGCACTGCGACACTCTCTTGGCATCGTGCTTCAGGATACGCATCTGTTTACCGGAACCGTAGCGGATAACATCCGCTTTGGAAAACTGGATGCAACGCAGGAAGAGATCGAGAGGGCGGCACGCATTGCAAATGCACACTCTTTTATCAGACGACTGCCAGATGGTTACGATACCATGGTGACGGCAGATGGGGCAAATCTTTCCCAGGGACAGCGGCAGCTTCTGGCGATCGCAAGGGCAGCAGTAGCCGATCCGCCGGTTCTGATTCTTGATGAGGCGACATCCTCTGTTGATACACGAACCGAAGAACTGATCGAAAAAGGCATGGATCAGCTGATGGAAGGAAGGACCGTGTTTGTCATCGCACATCGATTAAGTACCGTGCGAAATGCCAATGCGATCATGGTACTGGAGCAGGGGAAGATCGTCGAGAGAGGGGATCATGCAGAACTGTTGGAACAGAAAGGGAAATATTATCAGCTTTATCATGGAATGTTTGAGCTGAGCTGAAAGTTATAGGTTTTTCTTTTTCAGTGCAGAAAATGAAAGGAAAATGTTATAGAGTGCTGGACGCAAAAAGACAGGGCACGTGACACGCATCGTTTCCTGTTCGATTTGTGCCGTCTATGATCCGCCGTTCGCTGGAACTCGCAGCTACGCTGCTCAGACACCGCTCGGCGGCGGAAACTAGACACAAATCTTTTTACTTCACTCGGAAAAAGATAAAGACATAATTTTTATACAAACTGATCTAAAACGATATCATAGATAATGACCTGATGATTTGTGTTGTAATAACATAGATTATCAGGTTATTTTATATCAGATGTGCACAGAAGAATATGTCATGCGATGTATGATGTGCACCTTGCAGCAAGAAAGCCAGAAGCATTCTTGAACAAATATACAATAGAATTGTCCGACTTATTGTTGCAATTTTATAAAAATATTGGAAGTTGTTAGAAAAGTGTAAAATAAGAAGTTGCTTTCATTTATGGAGAAATGGAGAAAAAGTAGTGCCCACACCTTGGTAGTATGAATCCTGTTTGCTCATGTGCAAATAAAATGCGTGATATTTGAGGTACATGTGGTATGTAAATAAGAACAGCCATAATGATTCGAAAACAAATCGTACTGACGATAGCAAGGCTTCCGTCGTGAGGTTTGCGATGTTTCCGCCCCCGAGCCGCTGTCTGAGCCTCGAAGAGGCGAGTTCAGGCAAAGGGCGGATAACACACGAGCGAACCGAACAGGAAACGAAGCGTGTCAGAAGATTGTTTTCGAACCATTATGGCGTTCTGTTTTCCAAAACTATTTCATTCTTAAATCACATCTGTTTGTGCAGGACAAACATTATGAATTGTGTTCTTTTAAGAATTTATTGATCCGGTCTAATGGGTTTAACAGACTGCTGATGGATGCATCATGATTCAGCGTATCAATGATGTAAGCGATATACTTGCTGAGGTCGCAGTTGATATAATATGGTTTCTGGAGCAGCTCCGGTGTCTGGTATACCAGGTTGGTTGTCAGAATGAAATCAAACATGCCGGCTTCATAAGCCTTGTCAAATTTCTCCATGCCGTTTGTGAACAGACCAAACGTAGAGCAGATAAATACACGGTTTGCTTTGCGTTTTTTCAGTTCTGCAGCGACTTCCAGAACACTTCCGCCGGAAGAGATCATATCGTCGATCACGATCATATCTTTGCCTTTCACATCAGAACCCAGGAACTCATGTGCAACGATCGGATTTGTACCGTTTATGATGGTAGCATAATCACGACGTTTGTAGAACATACCCATGTCGGTTCCCAGAACGTTTGCCATGTAGATAGCACGTCCCATACCGCCTTCGTCCGGGCTGATGACCATCATGGTGTCTTTGTTCGGATGAAGATCCGGAACTGCACGGAACAGACCTTTGATAAACTGGTAAACCGGCTGAACCGTCTCAAAACCTTTCAGAGGGATTGCATTCTGCACACGCGGGTCGTGAGCATCAAAGGTAATGATATTGTCAACGCCCATGCGGACCAGTTCGTTCAGTGCCAGTGCACAGTCCAGAGATTCTCTTCCGGTACGTTTGTGCTGACGGCTCTCGTAAAGGAACGGCATGATGACATTGATACGTCTTGCTTTTCCGCCTACTGCTGCGATGATACGCTTCAGATCCTGGAAATGGTCATCCGGTGACATATGGTTTGTATATCCGCAGAGATTGTAGGTCATGCTGTAGTTACATACATCTACCAGAAGATAAAGATCTGCTCCGCGGACGGACTGACGGATCACGCCCTTTGCTTCACCTGAGCCAAATCTTGGCACTTCTGCGTTGATCAAATAAGAATCCCGTTCGTAACCCTGGAAAGAAAGGCTGTTCTTGTGTTCATGGTTCCGCTCCTGTCTCCATGAAACCAGGTAGTCATTGACTTTTTTGCCCAGCTCTTTATGGCTGTCCAGTGCGATCAGCCCCAGTGGTCCTACCGGGATGGTTTCTATACATCGTTCTTTTGTTGTCTGCATTTTGTTGTTGTCCTCCTACGCATACTTACTACATTTTAAATGAAAACCCAATCTTATACATACCTACTTTAACATAAAGTAAAGCAAAGTCAAGCCATTTTCAGCCCTGTTCACCAAGCTTTTTCATTAAGCGGATATCTTTGCCGATCAGTTTCCGCATTTTGAAATTACTGGAAATCCGCGAAAAGACACGCTCAGAATACAGATCCCGCAGAGATTCCAGAGAGAGATTGGTGGAAATGATCGTGGATTTCTTGTTCATCAGACGCTCGTTAATACAAAGGAACAGCTGAGAAGCGACGAATGTATTCGTCATTTCCGTTCCGAGGTCGTCGATGATCAGCAGATCGCAATCAAAAATGGCACTGTGCTGCTGCAAAACTTCATCTTCGGCATATTTTTTGCCGAACGTGGCCGTTGAGAGCACTTCAAACAGGTCAAAAGACGTAAAATAAATGACAGAATGTGCACTTTCAAGCAGTTCCTTGGCAATGCAGTGCGTCAGAAAGGTTTTGCCGACGCCTGTCGCACCGTAAAAGAGCAGATTGTCGTGTTCCATATCAAAATTCTGTACAAAGTGCAGGCATTCATCGACGATTTTCTGGATGTTCTCGCGGGCATTTCTGCCGGTCACGCGGTCTTTCATCGTTTCTGGATAATAATGGAAGCAGAAATGGTCAAAATTTTCCGTTTCCAGGATTGAAGTCAGGTTTGACTGGGTGTAAAGCAGGTTGATCGCTGCCTGGCGGAAACAGTGACATTTCTCATTTCCGATATAGCCGGTGTCTTTGCAGTCCGGGCAGGAATAATGCATTTCCAGAAAATCTTCCGGGAATCCGGCATTTTTCAGCAAAGCTTTGCGGTGGATACCGTATGCGGCAATCTCTGTTTTCAGGTCATCGATCGAAGCAGCCTCCCCTTCCAGAAGGCGGCGGGCACATTTCATGCTTAAAGAAGCGATTTCTCCATTGATCTGTGAAAGCTCCGGCAGTTCCTTTTCTGCAAGGGCGATGCGTGCCTCCTGATCCCGGCGGTTCTGAAGCTGTTTTTTGTTGTATTCGCGGATGATCGTATCGTATTGTGTGTTCGTCAGTGCCATGGCAGTCCTCCTACTGGTTCAGCAGCGATTCCAGATGATCAAAATCATAGTCACGCTGCGAGAAATTGTTGAATTTGCTTCCGGAAGTCACGGCAGGACGCTGTTTCGATGCCGCTTTTCCCGTCTTCTGATGTTTCTGGTCAAGTTCCCGGATTTCATTCAGATGGTGGATACCGCTTGCGTGCCAGCTTTCCAGGATTTTGTTGGCATACTGGAAACTCGGGTTCTGCGTCTGGGTCAGTGTGCGGCTGCACGCCTCTAGAATGATATCCGAAGTAAAATGCAGGTCATCAAACCAGTGGTCGATCATCTGCACTTCCGGTTTGCCGGGACCCCGGTCGCGGATGCCGAAAGCATTTAACACAGAATAATATTTCTGGCTGTACTGAGACTGGCGTTCCTTTGCCTGCCCGGCATTTGTGATGCCTTCCTCTGCCCATGCCAGAGCTACTTTATCTATGTAATGAAAACTTTTCGTTCCCCGTGAAATACAGTACTCGATCAGATATTCGATCAGCTCAAAATTAAAATGCAGCGAGTCATAATAATATAAAATAGAAGACATTTCAGTCGGCGAAAGACTGTGACCGAGGTAAGATTCTGCGATCAGCAGGAGTTGCTTGATATCCTGTTCTCCCTGAAGGACAGCCATACGGTCTCTGGAAATCTTCAATTTTGGAGAAAGGACCTTTGCTTCCGTGGAATCATTCGGTTCGGAAGCCACTTTTTTTGTTGTATTTTTGGAAACGGGTGCCTTTACAGATGCAGGGAGCACTCCGGAAGAGACAGAAGCAGCAGCCTGCTGCACGCTCTCCGGCTTTCGAACTTCCAGAAAGACCAGATCGCTGATGCTGCCGTCCTGGTCAAATGCCAGGTCGATCAGTCCCTGGTCTGCCCAGTACTGCAGGCCGCGGTAGATGTCCCGCTCGGTATAATCAAAAAGTTCCGCAATGGATTCCAGAGGAATACTGCCATAGTCCGCCGCATGACGCAGCAGACAGAGATAGAGCTTGACGTATTCTCCGCCGGCCTGTGGCATATAGTAATCGATAAAATAGTTGGATACGGCAGTCATGTTGTTGGAAAACGGATGATGTAAACGTATATTTTTCATAAGGTAACTCCCCTCCTGTGGAGCAATTCGCAGGCATCGGTTGAGGAAAAAAGGCTTTTCCCCGACATTTCTGTCCACTAGTATAGCATAAAAGAGATGCATTGAGAATAAGGGAAATAAGGGCAGAAAAATCCACATGTTCTGCAAAAAAAGAATGTGCAGAAACATGTGGATCAAAGGAATCAAGACCGGAAAACCGTGTGCAGATTTTATTTTCCGAGCAGTTTCTCACCGATCTTGACAACATCGCCGGCACCCATGGTGATCAGGACATCACCCGGCTTGCAGTTTTCGAGCAGACAGGTCTCAATCTTGTCGAAGGAGTCGAAATAATCCGCACAGCCGCCAAGAGCGTTCACTTTCTCTGCCAGCATGGATGAGCTGATGCCGAGGGTATCCGTCTCTCTGGCAGCATAGATATCAGCCAGAACGACATGGTCGGCAAGGGTCAGAGCTTTTGCAAAGTCATCCATCAGAGCTTTTGTCCTTGTATAAGTATGCGGCTGGAATACGCACCACAGCTTTTTGTGCGGATAGTTGTGTGCAGCGCGGAGTGTAGCTTCGATCTCAGTCGGATGGTGAGCATAGTCATCGATAATCGTTACGCCGCCGATCTCGCCTTTTTTCTCGAAACGACGTTTGGTGCCGCCGAATTTCTCAAGACCGATACGGGTATGTTCCATGGAAACGCCCATCTGATCAGCGAGGGCGATGGAAGCCAGAGCATTGCTGACATTGTGGATACCAGGAACGTGCAGCACAAAATGACCGAGCAGGGTATCTCCTTTATAGCAGTCAAAGGACGGATGTGCGAATTCGTCAAACGTAATATTGGAAGCATAATAATCGCTGGAAGCGTCCATACCGTAGGTTACGATCTTGCAGGTCAGTCCTTCTGTCAGCTGATCCAGGTGTTCAATCTCACTGTTGACGATCAACGTGCCGTCGTCCGGCAGCAGCTGGGCAAATTTGCGGAAAGAATGGCGGATATCATCAAGATCCTTGAAGAAATCCAGATGATCCGCATCGATATTTAAGATCACGCTGATCTTCGGGAAGAAATGAAGAAAACTGTTCGTGTACTCACAGGCCTCGGTCAGAAACGTGTCATGGCCGCCGACACGGATATTGCCGCCGATCGCATCGAGGATACCGCCGACCGAGATGGTCGGGTCCATATCTGCTTCCAGGAAAATGTAGGAAGCCATGGAGGTGGTTGTCGTTTTGCCGTGCGTTCCGGAAATGGCAACCGGCGTTTTGAAGTTGTGCATCATCTGGCCGAGCAGTTCGGCACGGGAGAGCATCGGGATCTGTTTTGCTACCGCAGCGGCATATTCCGGATTGTCCGGGTGGATGGCGGCTGTGTAGACCACCAGATCCGGTGTGTCATCCAGGTTGGAAGCACGCTGACCGTAGTAGAGAATGGCTCCTTCGGCTTCCAGCTGCTTTGTGAGCTCGGATTCGTGGGCATCGGAGCCGGATACTTTGAAATGCTGCTTCAATAATATAGAAGCAAGCCCGCTCATGCTGATGCCGCCGATGCCGATGAAATGTATATGCATTGGTTTCTTGAAATCTATCTGATACATAGTTGTAGTCTCCTTTGTTGTTAAAGTCTGATTTTAGTATAAACTTTTTTTTGAAAAAAAGAAAGAGCTTATTGGAAATCCGGCATAACTTTTACCGTGTTTTTAGGCAGATAATTCAAAGAGTTTTCGCAGAAAAATCGACATAATGCAATTATAATAAAAAACAGGAAAATTTTTTCAAAAATTTGTAAAAAATGTTCACTATTTAAGAAACCTGTGATATAATAAAAAATACAACATAGATGATGCATTTCAGGCATCATGGGAACGGGAAAATGGTTCCTGATGTGAAAATAATATTAAGAGGTGATAGCGTGATTAAAAAAGAAATGATAGCCATGTTGTTAGCCGGCGGTCAGGGAAGCAGATTGGGCGTGCTTACTGCAAAGGTTGCAAAACCTGCAGTTGCCTTTGGCGGCAAGTACCGGATCATTGACT
>OJMG01003484.1_pt1 | contig 11875 bp, 10 predicted proteins | sample 1597141 | NCBI WGS metagenome assembly OJMG01 (sample SAMEA2452119, study PRJEB22498) | human gut metagenome | biome: human feces; feature: human gut; material: feces | place: Australia | collected 2012
GGGGGCGGTTCACTGCTTGGGGGCCTGGAAGAGCTGATCGAAGAGAAAACAGGCATTAATACGGTGACTGCAGAAGATCCGATGACCGCAGTAGCAATCGGCACCGGGAAATTTGTGGAGCTGACAGCCGGCAATGGCAAACTGATAGAGTAAGGGGATTTAAGCAGAAATTCATGGATAAAATAAAAGGATATATAGATCATCTGATTTTTCGGAACAGTGACAATGGTTACACGGTTATGGTTGTGAACCACGAAGGAGAAGAACTGACCTGTGTGGGTACCTTCCCGGTGATCACAGAAGGGGAGCTGATCGAAGCGACCGGGCACTATACTGAACATGCAGTTTACGGGACACAGTTCCAGATCCAGAAACTGGAAATAAAAGATCCGGAAGATACGGCGGCGATCGAACGTTATCTTGGTTCCGGTGTGATCAAAGGGATCGGAATCGCACTGGCGGCCAGGATTGTGCGGAAATTTAAAGAAGATACTTTTCGCATTATGGAAGAAGAGCCGGAACGACTGGCGGAAGTCAAAGGAATCAGTGAGAAAAAGGCCCGTGAGATCTCAGAACAGGTATCAGAAAAAAGAGATATGCGAAAAGCGATGATCTTTTTGCAGCAATATGGTATTTCCAATACACTTGGAGCCAAGATTTATAAGCAGTACGGAGCAAGACTGTACGCTGTGATTCAGGACAATCCATATCAGATGGCAGACGATATAAATGGCGTCGGATTTCAAATCGCGGATGAAATAGCCTCAAAAGTCGGGATCCATACGGATTCAGATTTCCGGGTCCGCAGCGGTATTCTGCATGTGCTGACCAGGATCTCTCTGGAAGGTCATGTGTATCTGCCGAAGATGGAGCTTCTGGCAAGAACGGTGGAGCTTCTGGGTGTAAGTCAGGAGCTGGTAGAGAAACATATCATGGATCTGGCAGTAGAACGCAGGCTGATACTCAAAGAGCAGGAGAGGCAGATTTGCGTATATGGGATCAATGCCTATCACACGGAATTGAATACAGCAAAAATGCTCCATGATCTGAACATATCCTGCAAGATCGATGAGAAGAAGATCAGCAGGCGAATGGATAAGTTGGGAAAACATTCCGGGTATGAGCTCGATGAGCTTCAGAAAGAGGCAGTGGTTACAGCTGCCGGTCACGGCCTTTTGGTTCTGACCGGTGGTCCGGGAACAGGAAAAACAACAACGATCAATGCAATGATCGATTATTTTGACTCAGAAGGTCTGGAAGTGCGACTGGCGGCACCAACCGGACGGGCAGCCAAACGAATGCAGGAGGCGACCGGCTGTGAAGCACAGACCATACATCGCATGTTGGAGATTTCCGGGGCAGCAGATGAGGAAGAAGGACCAAAACAGTTTGAACGAAACGAAGAGAATCCGCTGGAGGCAGATGTGATCATTGTGGATGAGATGTCCATGGTGGATATTTATTTGATGCATGCCCTGTTGAAAGCTGTCACCGTTGGAACGAGACTGATCCTGGTTGGTGACAGGGATCAGCTGCCTTCCGTGGGACCGGGAAGTGTCCTGAAGGATATCATAGAATCAAAATGTTTTCCGGTAGTGTGTCTGACACACATTTTTCGCCAGGAGGGCGGAAGTGATATCGTTTTAAATGCCCATAAGATCAATAAGGGTGAACATATCGTGATGGACAATAAGAGCCGGGATTTCTTTTTCCTGAAACGGGAAGATGCAAATGTGATCATCAGTGTTGCACTGACACTGATCCAGAAAAAATTACCTTCTTATGTAGATGCAGATCCGTATGATATCCAGGTTCTGACACCGATGCGGAAAGGGCTTCTTGGTGTGGAACGTCTCAATACGATCTTTCAGCAGTATCTCAATCCACCGTCACCGGAAAAGAATGAGAAAGATACCGGCAGATGCAAATTCCGGGAAGGTGACAAAGTCATGCAGACCCGCAACAACTATCAGATGGAGTGGGAGGTACGCGGAAAATATGGGATTCCGGTTGACAAAGGCTGCGGTGTTTTTAACGGTGACATGGGCATTATCCGTGAGATCAATACATATGCAGAAATGGTGACAGTGGAATTTGATGAGTGCCGTTTTGCAGAATATTCCTTTAAAGAGCTCGAAGAGCTGGAGCTTGCCTATGCACTGACGGTGCATAAGGCACAGGGAAGTGAATATCCGGCCGTGATCCTCCCGCTGCTGAACGGACCGAGGATGCTGATGAACCGCAATCTGCTCTATACAGCGGTCACAAGAGCACGTTCCTGCGTTACGATCGTCGGAAGTCCGTATGCGGTCAATCAAATGATCGATAATAAATATGAACAGATACGCTACACATCCCTGAGGCAGCGGATCTGTGAATTTGTATTATGATTCAGGCACTGGAGGAGATGATCACGCTCCTCTATCCAAGACGCTGTCCGCTTTGTCAGGATATTTTAACAGATAAAGCGGCACTTATTTGTATGAAATGTCGAACAAAAGCAGTACCGATCAGGGGACCGAAATGTAAAACGTGTGGGAAGCCGGTGGCATCTTTGGAAACAGAGTATTGTCCGGACTGTCAGGAAAAAACGCATTTTTTTACATCGGGAAGGGCTGTTTTTCTCTATGAAAAAGAAATCAGGAAATCTGTATATCAGTTTAAATTTCACAACAAAAGAGAATATGCCGGATTTTATGTATCGGAAATGGAGCGTGTCTGTGGAGATGAGATCCGCACCTGGAATCCGGATGTGATCATTCCGATTCCGATGTATAAGAGAAAAAAGAGACAAAGGGGATACAATCAGGCAGAAATACTGGCAAAATGTCTTGGGAAAAGGCTTCAGATCCCGGTTGATACAAAAAGCCTCGTGCGTGTACGGAAAACGATACCGCAGAAAAGTCTTGGAAGAAAAGAAAGAGAAATAAATCTGAAAAATGCTTTTAAAACTTCGACAAATGCGTTAGAATTAAAGAAAGTACTGCTTGTGGATGATATCTATACAACTGGGGTTACGATGGACGAAGCGGCGAAGGTGCTTTGGATGGCGGGAGCAGAAGAAGTACATTTTCTTGTGCTTTGTACAGGAAAACCGGATTGCTGAGAGATACTTTTCAGAGACCGGATTTTATGTTATACTGAAAAAAGACAGAGGAATCATTAAGGGGTAACTATGCTGAATAAGAAAAAAATACGAACAATGTCTAAAATTGCAGTTATGGAAAAGCACCATGGGGAGGAACTGCAAAAAGCCAGAGAATATTATCGCAGTGATTATGTGGCAGTACAGCTGCTGAAAAATGCGTGTTATCTTACTGTTGCATATATGATAGGACTTCTGCTCTGGGGAGTGGCCAATATGGATATGCTGATCGAGAAGCTTAACCGTATGCAGATCAAGGGGATACTGACCGGAGTGATCGTCAGCTATCTGCTGTGTATGACCGCAGGTCTGCTGCTTACCTATGTGATAACTATGAAACGGTATTTTTACGGGCAGGAGCTGTTCCGGCACTATCAGGTGCTGCTGCAGAGACTGGAAGATGAAGATGATATAGAAATACTGGAAGTGACAGATCTCAGGAGGAAAAAGTGAAGGGAATTTATAATATCAGGACATTATTCGAAAAATATTACAGTGAATATGGAAATTACATCGATGCCGCTGCCAAATTTGTTACAGCGTTGATTCTGTTTATGCAGATCAATGGTCGGATTGGCGGAAAAAGCATTTTTGGAAATATTTTTGTGGAACTGATTCTGGCACTGGTCTGTGCGATCCTGCCGCCGAATGTTATGATTGTACTGGCATTTGTCGCAGCACTGCTGCAGTTTGCGTCCGTATCAATCGCATCGCTGGCAGTCGGAGGAGGCGTTTTGCTGGCAGTACTGCTTTTATATTTTGCATTTGCATCGAGACAGGCATGGGCCATGCTACTGACAATCCTCGGACTTTTCTTCCATGTCCCGTGTATCGTACCGATCAGTTTCGGGCTGATGGGAAGTACGATGTCCGCAGCAGGTATGGCTGCGGGAACGGTATTTTACTATACGTTATTGACGATAGGAAAGCTGGGCGGTGCATCGGTGGATCTTGCGATGGCAAAACAGAGCACTGCGGAAAAGATCCTTGCAGAACTGCAGACAATGATCGATACGCTTCTGGGTGAGCAGGAGATGATCCTGATGCTGGTTGTGCTGCTGGCAGTATTTGCTGTTGTATTTCTGGCAAGAAGGATGGCGATGAAGCATGCATGGAAAGTTGCGATCGCAGCGGGTACGGTCATTTATCTGGTGCTGATGATGGCAGGTTACATGATGCTGCATCTGGAGATCGGGATTTTATGGATCCTGATCGGAACATTGATCTCGGCGGCAGTGGCATTTCTGCTGGAACAGTTGTTTTTTAATCTGGATTACCGCAAAATAGAAAATCTTCAGTTTGAAGATAATGATTATTATTACTATGTCGAGGCAGTACCGAAACGATACCGAAACGATGAGGACAGTCAGGAAATGGAAGCAGGAAGAATCGACAGGAAAGGACGTGAACATCATGATGGGCATGAAACAATTCATTCATAGTTATCTTTCCAGCCTTACGTTTACTTATTCCGATGTGTTGGAGATCATCATACTTTCCTTTGTAGTGTACCACATCCTGATCTGGATCCGGAACACCCGGGCGTGGACTCTGATGAAGGGCATCCTGGTCATGATCGTTTTTATCTTTATTGCCACACTTCTGAACCTGGATTCCATTCTGTTTCTGGTCAGCAAAGGCATCAATGCGATCCTTGTGGCAACGGCCGTTATTTTTCAGCCGGAGCTGAGGAGGGCTCTGGAACAGCTTGGCGAAAAGAAGTTCCTTTCTTCGCTGATACCGTTTGATATGGAAAAAGATGCAGAGGAACGTTTCAGCGATAAGACCGTCAACGAGCTGGTGAAAGGCTCCTTTGAGATGGGAAAAGCAAAGACCGGTGCTCTGATCGTTCTGGAAAAAAACACCAAGCTTACTGAGTATATAAGAACCGGTATCGAGCTGGATTCTCTGGTTACCAGTCAGCTTTTGCTGAATATTTTTGAGCATAATACACCGCTGCATGACGGAGCAATCATTGTCAGAGGAAACCGTATTATTTCCGCAACCTGTTATCTGCCTCTTTCGGATAACATGGAGCTGAGCAAAGAGCTTGGTACCCGCCACAGAGCCGGTGTCGGTATCAGCGAAGTGACAGATTCTCTGACGATTATTGTTTCAGAAGAGACGGGAAATGTATCCATTGCACAGAAAGGCGTTCTTACCAGAGATGTGACACCGGAAGAACTGAAAGAACAGCTGGTTATTCTTCAGGATAAAAATGTAAGTACAAAAAGATTTAAATTCTGGAAAGGAAAAGGCAAGAATGAGGAAAATATCAACCAGAATAAAGAGAATATTGACCAGTAATCTTGGCCTGAAAATAGTGTCGGTGCTGGTTGCCTGCATGATGTGGATTTTTGTAGTCAATGTGGATGATCCGGAAAAAGTGCAGTCTTTTTCGGATGTAAAAGTGGAAATCCGCAACAGTGACTGTTTTGGCGTGGACAAGACATTCAGTGTTCAGGAGGATACCGATAAAGTAAAAGTATGGGTGAAAGCGAGAGAATCTGTGCTGAACAAGCTTCAGTCAAAAGATTTTAAAGTGGTTGCCGATATGCGGAATGTGACGCTCGGCAATGCAGTGCCATATACACTGGAATGTACCAGCAGTGCACTCACCAAGGCAAACTGGGAGTGTGAACCGGCATCCCTGAAGATCAAGATTGAAAATGTTGTGCAGGAATCGTTCGGTGTGGAAGTGGATACGACCGGGGAGCCGGTCGATGGATATGACATCGGGACTTCTACGATCAAAGAGGGCGATACGATCAATATTGCGGGGGCGGAGTCGCTGATGAATATCATTCACAGAGTCAGTATGTCGGTGAGCGTGAACGGACTTTCTTCGGATAAAACAGTAAAAGGAAATATTGTTGTCACCGATAAAAATGGCACCGATTTTACACAGAGCCAGTTGGATAAGCTGGTCTTTACAACGAGCAGCGGCGACCTGATCAAAGATGGCGTGTTAAGTGCAAAGATCCAGCTCTGGAAAGTAGAACAGAATGTAAAAGTAAATATCGGAACTTACGGTGACCCGGCACCGGGATACTGTGTGTCCGAAGTGAAAGTGACTCCGGAGAATATCAGCATTGCCGGAGATGAAGAGACACTTGCAGAATTGAACGGGGAACTTTCTTTAACGGATATGATCTCTGTAGAGGGTGTTTCAGAAAGTTTTACCTCTGATACGATTAATCTTGCGGATTATCTGAAAGAAAATTATAAAGATAAATTAAAAGTAAAGAGCGGAACGGCTTCAACCTTATCAGTTCGTGTTATTATGGAGAAGATGGGAACCAAGAAAATTGATATTCCTCTCTCTGCGATTACGATAAAAGGAAGACCGACCGATCTGGATATGGTATTGACACCTGCAGATAAGATCACGGTAGAAGTTGCAGCAGTAGACGGATCGTTGGATAATATTGATCAGAATGATGTCAAGGCAGTGCTGGATCTGACTTCTTATCAGAAAGAAGGGAGACATGAAGTTCCGGTTCAGATTACCCTGCCGAATGGCTACGAACTGACTTCGGAAGTGAAGATTGTCGTAAACCTGACCAAAAAGCAGAAGACAAGCGGCAGTAATACGGTGATTTCAGCTGCGGAGGAGTAGAAGTGAGTAAAATTTATTACAGGGAAAACCGCAGAATGCGGTAACAGGAGGGTAAACTTATGGTAAGTCAGAAGGTAAGAGTGAAAAATCCTTCCGGTCTTCATTTACGTCCGGCAGGAGTACTTTGCAGTACAGCGTTGCAGTTTAAGTGCCGCGTCAGATTTACATTTCGTGAAGCGACTGTGAATGCAAAGAGCGTACTCAGTGTGCTGGGAGCCTGCGTAAAGGAAGGTGATGAGATCACGTTCGAATGTGAAGGGGAAGACGAGGATCAGGCACTTGCCACGATGGTAAAGGCTGTGGAAGAAGGACTTGGAGAAGAACAGAAAAATTAAGATCTTCAGGAAACGTACATGAAAATCCGCCCGGTTGTTTTGAATGACCGGGCGGGTTTTTGCTTTTCTGTATTCTCTTGTTTACGTCAAAGATCTATTTTCCGGTGTTAAAGTACAGTGGATCAGTAGGGTCATAGCTCTGAGAGAGTGGGATTTTAATGCCTTTTGGTTTACCGAGCGGTCCTGGGTTTGGAGAATCGTATACTACAACGGTCGTACCGATCGGAACGGTGTTGAACAGCCAGTAGGCATCTCCCATACTCAGGCGAATGCAGCCTTCAGAAGCCTGAGTGCCGAGCAGGTTGTATTTATAGGCCGGCAGATTTTTTCTGCCAAGCTGTGGCTGTGGGATCGAATGAAACAGGATTTCACTTGTGATGTGAGAACAGTAATATCCAAACGAAGGTCCATAAAGTGCATGGGTATACAGTTTATCCTGGATCGTGAATGTACCGAGCGGAGTTCCGTTGTTCAGACCGGTTGAGCATATCATGGCACGCACCGGAGTATTGCCTTTGTAGACAGTAACTACATTTTGCTGTCGGTTTACTTTTACGGTCCAGTTCCCTTCCAGAGCACGGCTTGAGATTCCGGAATCTGAGAATGTATAGGAGGTGCCGCCGATATTTTTAGTGCCGGTCACCATAACACCATCGGACGGATTCAGATAATAGTACTTACCATTATAGTACAGCCATCCGGTATGCATGGAGCCGTAATCATTGAAAAAGTACGTTTTTCCGTCAATCGTTTTAAAGCCTCTGGTGATTTCGCCCTTTACGTTTGCATAATATTTGCGGCTGCCATAGACGGTCCAGCCTTTTCCGAGAACACCGCTTGAATCAAAAACATAGATTTTCTTTTTGATCTGCTGTACGCCGATGTAAGGTACGCCCATATTATTTCCCGAAGCATCGGCATAATATTTTTTGCCTTTAGCTTTGAACCATCCGGTCTGAAGGGCACCGTTTTTTCCGACGCGACACTTTTTCCCATCTTTTTTTACCCATTTGTTTTTATACATGGCTCCTGTTTTTTTGTTCAGGCAGTACCATTTGTTTTTATAAAGGAACCATCCGGTCTGAAGGGTGCCGTTACTGTTCAGATAATACGTTTTTCCGTTGGAAGTTACCCAGCCTTTTTTGGCAAGCGTACCATTTGCTTTTGTAAAATAAGTTTTGTTTTTGTAAGTAACTTTTCCGATCATCATTGCTCCGGTGCTGTCGAAAAAATAAGTCTTTCCTTTATATTTCCGACGGCCAGTCTTTGCGGTTCCGGAAGCACTGATCAGATATTTTTTTCCATTTAAAGCCTGAAGTCCCTTTGAAAGTGATTTTCCGTTGGCTCCGAAACAGTAAATTTTGCCGCCAAGGGTAATGGTACGGTTTGTAAACAGCTGATAATTGGCTCCGGCATAATACCAGGAGATACCACTTTCTGATTTTATGGAGAAAAGACCTGTTTTTACAGATCCGTCCGCAAGGAAATAATAAGGTTTTTGGGCGAGGTACATGACACCTTCCAGGGATGGCGTAAAAAGATAGCCGTCCGGGTCAAAATAATATACTTTCTGATCAATGCTACAAAATCCTGTGGCACGGGAACCGTTCTCTGTCAGAAAGAAACGCCCCAGGGCATCTGAATTCCAGCCATATGTGACAGGTGTTTCCGTTTTCGCATCTGGTGCAGCATAAATAGCCTGCGGGATACAGAAAATCAGGGCAGATGCCAGAATGCTGGCAGACAATATTTTCTTAAAATGCATAAACTCCTCCATTCTCTGGAAATTTGCAGTCAAATAAAACATGGATTATAAAAGATAATTCGGTTACCATTACTTTACTATAAAATGATGCAAGTGTCAAAAGTCTAAATTGCGATCAGGCTTGTACAAAAGAGCAATCTAGACTTATTGACACACCGAACACCGAAAACGTAATAAAATGTCGTGTATGCGGCATTTTATGGGAGTTTGAGGTGGTTCCGGTGCAATCCGGAATAAAAAAATTAAATAATAATTAAGAAAAATTAACAGAGGTTTAAGAGATTGACAGGCAGACCTTTTTAGGGTACTATGTAAAGTAATGTGTATCACAAAAATGAACGAAAATAAGAAGTGATTTTTACATTGTGGTTGTAAAAGTAAGAAGAAATTACGAGAGTATTTCGAAATCAGGAGGAAAAGATGAAGAAAATATTAAAAAATCTGGCAGCAGCTGCGATGCTGGGACTTGTGTTCTGCACGGGGGTCACATCACATGCTTCGAATGGAAACGTTGTTCTGGTACTGGATCCCGGACATGATGTACACGATGCAGGTGCGAGACGTACCTGGAACGGTGTGACTTATGCGGAGGAGACCATTACTTTAAAAATGGCACAGTACTGTAAAGAAGAGCTGGAAAAATACTCCGGTATCGTTGTTTATATGACAAGGTTCAGCAATAATGTGGACATGGATCGCTATGACCGTGTAAAAGTGGCAAAAGATCTGGGAGCAGATGCACTGGTGAGCCTGCACATCAATTCAACCGGAAATCAGCAGGATACCGTTTCCGGAGCACTTGCCTATGTGCCAATCTCAAGCAACAAAGCAGATTATGCTGTGGAAGCAAGAGCACTTGCTGCGGATATTGTGAGCAATCTTTCAACGGTCGGAATGAAGAATCTCGGCTATCTGAAGGGGGAAGGACTTGGCATTATCTATTATGGAAGGCAGTGGAAGATCCCGACCATGATCATCGAGCATGGATTTGTGAACAATCCTTCTGACTGTCTGAAATATTATGGAAGCGATGCCAAGATCAAAGCGGTGGCTGTTGCAGATGCAACTGCGATCGCACGCCATTACGGTATCACGAAAATGCGTGGCTGGAATCAGATCGGAGATGAATGGATTTATCTGGATAAGAACGGCAATAAGAAAACCGGATGGATTACCGATGCAGGCAAAGAATATTATCTGGACGAAGAAGGGCATAAAGTTTCCGGATTTGTAAAAATTAATGATAAAAAATATTATTTTAATGAAGACGGAAGTGCCTACAGCGGATTCCTTCAGGCAAACGGTGCCCTGTACTATGTGAAAAACGGCGGTCAGGTGATGACGGGCCGGTTTAAAATAGGCGAGAAACAGTACTATGCGGCAAAGGGCGGCAAACTGTATCGTGGATTTAAGGTACGCAAAGGTTACAAATACTATTTTGATCCGGAAACCGGAGCAGCACTTAGCGGATTGCAGAAGATCGGAGCAAACTATTATTATTTTGATGTGGCAGGACGTATGCAGACCGGCTGGGTAAAAGTCGGTTCCAGAACCTGTTATTTTAAAAAGTCTACCGGTGTGAGAAGAAGCGGATGGTTCAAATACAGAGGCAAATATTATTATCTGAATCCGAAGACCGGAGCCAAAATGAAAAAACGCTGGGTAGTATATAATGGAAACTATTATTATCTGGACAGAAAAGGTGTCCGCCTTACCGGCACTAAGGCAGTGATCGACGGCAAAAAGTATCGTTTTGATGCAAATGGCATCTGCAAAAAGAAGACAAGAGCCGAGGCAGCCAGACAGAAGGCAGAACAGGTGACACCGGAAACAGGTAATGTGACATCGAAAACAGAACAGGTGACACCGGAAACGAAAGCACTTTCGGAATAAAGGAGAAAAAGTCGGATGGCGATCAAAGGATTCGAGATTCTGCTGTGGTTTCTTATCATTCCGCTTGCAGCAGGAAATCTTCCTGTTTTTGAGACAGGGAAGGAGAAAGACTGGTTTGTGCGAATGGCAGATGCTCTGATCTGCGGTTATGTTCTGCTGTTTGCAGTATTTGAGCTGCTGGCGTTGCCACTCATTTTTACCAGGCAGTCATTTGCAGTTCTGAAATACAGCTATGAGATACTTGTCTGCGTGCTGGCTCTGGCAGGAGTCATCTTTGCCTGGAAAAATAAAAAGAACAGGGCAGATGGAGCAGAACGGAAAAAGAGCCTTTCACGAAAAAAAATTTCAGCGGCCATGTGGCTTGCATTTCTGCTGGTTGCCATACAGATGGGAGCTTATGTTTTTGGCATGGCAACGGATCTGGATGACGCCTTTTATGTGGCAACGGCAACCACGACTCTGGAGACGAACGGGATGTTCACGTACGATGCCTATACCGGAATGTTGGCATCGTATCTTCCGGCGAGATATGTGTTTGCACCGTTTCCGATCCTGCTTGCATTCTACAGTGATATGGTGCATATGCATGCGGCGGTTGTGGCACATACGGTCGAACCGGTCTTCTTTCTTCTGATTTCCTATCTTGTTTACTGGAAGATCGGAAGAAAACTGTTTGATAAAGATGATCGGAAAGTGGGACTGTTTCTGCTGTTTCTGGTGCTGATTCAGATGTTTTCTTATTATTCAGTCTACACGCAGGGAACATTTCTGTCGATCCGTATCTGGCAGGGAAAAGCATGCCTGGCATCGGTTTTTCTACCTCTGCTTCTATATCTTGGCATAGGTATCATTCTGGAAAAAGAACAGGAATATTCATGGCTGCTGCTTTTACTGGCAGATATTTCTTGCTGCCTCCTTTCTTCCATGGGAATTATTCTGGCCTGTATGATGCTGGTGATCCTTCTGATCATGGGACTGGTACGGTTTCACAGTCTGCAGAAAGCAGCATGTACGGCTTTGTGCTGTCTGCCGTCGCTGCTTCTTGGACTTGTGTATATTATGATCCGATAGGAGAAAACAATGAAAGAAATACTTACATGGACGGTCACTATATGGAA
>OJMG01003487.1_pt1 | contig 11867 bp, 8 predicted proteins | sample 1597141 | NCBI WGS metagenome assembly OJMG01 (sample SAMEA2452119, study PRJEB22498) | human gut metagenome | biome: human feces; feature: human gut; material: feces | place: Australia | collected 2012
AGGCAAGCCGTATATCGAAGATAGGCTTGCCTGTTATTTGTTATAGCTATAAATTAAGTTGTAAATATAAAAAAATAATGTTTTGCGCGTTCCGGACAATTTGTCGACAGTCTGAAAGGGCGTTAATATAACACCCTTTTGTGTTAATTAAAAAATCGAAAAATTTTTTTAATTTAATGCAACCTTTTGGTGTGCTGAAAAGTATTATATATGAAAGGAAAAATAATCCGATAAATTTAACAAGGAGGAAAAAGTTATGAAAAAATTATTAGCGGTAGCGTCAGCGTTGGCTCTTACTGTATCGGCAGTATCACCGGCAGTTTTAGCCGATGAAACGTTAGCCACACAGCAAACAGAAACATCTGCAAGAGAGAATATGCAGAAAATATTGGAAAGCGTTAAACAGAGAGTTGAAATTCCGAGTGAGTGCAGTGAATTTTTGAGCAGAACAGAGGAACAGTACGGCGAAAAAGTTTATAACTTTACATGGAATGAAAAAGACGGAAACAAGAGTGTTAATATAACTTGTACGGCAGACGGAGTTATAACCAACTATTCAATTCACGGTTTTAAATCTGATGATAAAGATAACACGCCGAATTTACCGAAAATTAGCGAAAGTGATGCAAAAAAGACGGCGGAAAACTTCTTAAAACAAATTAATCCCGATTTTCCGTATGAAATAAAAATTTATGGAAGCAACGGCAGTATTTTTGGTAACGGATATACATTCTATATTAAAACGTATGTAAACGGTGTATTGTTCACGAACGGAAACGGCTCGGTTAATATTGACGGTACAGACGGATATGTAATGGGTTTTGATTTGGGCTATATACAAGCGGATTTTCCGTCAATCAATAATGCGATAAGCGTTGATGAGGCAAAAAAAGCGTACAGTGATAAACTCGGACTTGAGTTGGTTTATCGTACATATGTTGACGAGGACGGTAACGTGGTAGCTTATCCTGTATACACACAGGAATACGACTACGACAAATACATTAATGCACTTACGGGTGATGCGGTTGATGTTACAAATTACAGATATTTCATCGGCAACAAATCTGAAAGTGCAAATGATGCAGCAGCAGACGGCGGACTTACCGAACAGGAAATAAAAGAGCTTGACAATATAGACGGACTTATTTCAAGAACCGCTTTGGAAAATAAATTAAAGTCGAACAAGCTTTTGTCAATCCCTAAGAATATAAATACAGACAGCATTTCTTTATATAAAAATTATGACGATGAATATACATATGCTGTATCAATGTCAAATGACAAGTGCAACATATATACTTCTGTTGATGCTAAAACAGGTGAAATAAAGTATTATTCACGTTGGGGAGAAGATGACAGTGAGGTAAAAAATAATGATGATTCGGCTTTAAAGACACTTGCAGGTGATAAGGCAAAAGAATACAAATATGATGAAAATTCACATCAGTATATCAGATATGTAAACGGTATTAAGGTAACAGGCGACTATGCCAACGTGACAACAAACAACGGCGTACTTACTGATTTCAGTATGAATTATACCGACACCGAATTTCCGTCAATCGAAAATGCAATGAGCAAGGAAGATGCTGAAAATATTTTGTTTGACGCAAAAGATTACAGCATTGTATATATGCAGAATTATACTGACAACACAAGAGAGATTATCCCTGTATACACAATAGATACAGAAAATATCAATCCGTTTACAGGTAAGTTTGTTGACTATCAAAACAAAGAAATTACGGAGGATGCAAGCAGTAAACTTGAATATTCGGATATAGACGGTCACTATGCCGAAAAGTATATCAAAGAGCTTGCTTATTACGGAATAGGTTTTGAGGGCGGCGAATTTAAACCTGACGAAAGGATTACTCAAAAGGATTTTCTTGCACTTTTGATGAGCATAAACGGTAACGATATAATCGTATTGAAAAACAATTTAGAACAGGCAAATTGGGTGTACAGAAATTCAGCACAAAACAGTATTATTTCAGAAGATGAACGCGATGATGATGCGGAAGTAACTCGTGAGGTGGCTGCTGTGTATATGATTCGTGCAATCGGTGCTGAAAATTATGCAAAATATAATGATATTTACGTTACACCGTTCAATGATGTTACGGAAAATAAGGGATATATCGCATTGCTTTCGGCTATGGGCGTGTTAAGCGGTGACGGTAACGGTAATTTCAATCCAAACCGTGAAATGACAAGAGCGGAAAGTATAATTATGATTTATAATTATTTAACCAGATAAAAAATAAGAAGTGGCAAAATATTTTTGCCACTTCTTTAGTTATAATTTCTATTTGCTATTTTGATGACGGTGTCGGAAGATACGGGATAATTTTATTTGCAAATTCAGCCATATTCATTGTTTGTAAATATACCTTACCCGGACCGGTAAGAGTTGTAAGGAACAGTCCTTCACCGCCGAACAACATATTTTTAAAGCCCTTTACTGTTTCAACGTCATATTTGACGGTTGATTCAAAAATCGCAACACTGCCTGTATCGACTTTAAGTTTTTCGCCTGCAGCAAGGTCGATTTCTTTAACTGAACCGTCAAGCTCAATGAAAGCAGTACCGTTTCCGGAAAGCTTTTGAAGTACAAAGCCTTCACCGCCGAACAAGCCTTTCTTTATGCCGCTTGTTATATATGTTGAAAGTTCAACACTTTGCTCGGCACACAAAAAAGCTGATTTTTGACAAATAAATTCTTTGTCGGAAGAAATGTGAAGTTCTTTGATTTCTCCGGGAAAAGATGAGGCGATTGTGATAGATTGGTTCGGTGCCTCGGCGGTGTATGTAGCCATAAACAATGACTCACCGCTGAACATACGTCCAAGACCTTTCATAAATCCGCCTTTCATATTGGTGTCCATTTTTACTTTGTCCGACATCCATGTCATACCGCCCGATTCGGTATAAATGCTTTCGCCTTGTTCAAGGTCGATTGTTACGGCAGGAAGAATATTTCCCCAGATTGTAGTTTTCATAAAAATTACCTTTCCTTTCTGTATGAAATAGCTCAGTGACTTTAGTGATATTCAAATTATATCATAATATTCCTATTTTAAATATATCTTTTTTATTACAATTACACAAAGCGAGTTTTGTAAAATTGTCGTTAAAACTTGCAAAAGTAACGAAAAAGTGATAAAATAGATTATATATATTATGTTGTAGTTTATATATAAAAAAAATACAAATTGTAGTTACGAATGGAGATAAAAATATGCTTAGATATTTCACGGCGGGAGAGACACACGGTAAGTGTCTTACAGTTATAATCGAAGGTATGCCGTCAGGTGTTGAGATAAGCCTTGATGAGATAAACGAACAGCTTGCAAAGCGTCAGCAGGGCTATGGCAGAGGCGGAAGAATGAAGATTGAAAAAGATACTGCCGAAATTCTTTCGGGTGTGAGAGGCGGAGTGACTCTCGGAAGTCCTATCGCAATTAAAATCGAAAACAGAGATTGGGCGAATTGGGAAAGTATAATGGGTACTGAAACGGCGAATAATGAAAAGTCTGTCGAATGCCCAAGACCGGGACACGCTGACCTTACCGGAGGTATGAAGTACAATCACAGAGATTTGAGAAACGTGCTTGAAAGAGCAAGTGCCCGTGAAACTGCAGCAAGAGTGGCTGTCGGCGCACTCGTAAGACAGGTTTTAAAACCGTTTGGAATAGAATTTTTAAGCCATGTTAAGAGAATAGGCGAGGTTGAAGATACATCCGATTTTACTGCGGCAGATTTCTTTGAAAAAGTACAAAATTCACCTGTTGGGTTTGGCGATGAAAATGCCGCTCAAAAGGCTATGGAATACATAGACAAAATCAAGGCAAGAGGTGAAAGCGTAGGCGGAATAGTGGAAACTATCGTAAAAGGTGTGCCTGCCGGATTGGGAAGTTATGTTCATTACGACAGAAAACTTGACGCAAACCTTGCTTTCGGTGTTATGAGTGTACAGGCTATCAAGGGCGTTGAAATCGGTATGGGCTTCGGTGTGAGCGAAATACCGGGTTCAAAGGTACATGATGAAATCGAATATTCGGACGACTTCCACAGACTTACCAACAATGCCGGCGGTATTGAGGGCGGTATGTCAAACGGTGAGCCGATTATTGTTAAGGCGGCAATGAAACCGATACCTACTTTGTATAATCCGCTTAGAACAGTCAATATTGACGATAAATCGGAGCATAAGGCAACTGTCGAACGTTCCGATGTGTGTGCTGTACCGGCTTGTTCGGTTGTCGTTGAGGCGGTAATCGCATTTGAAATCGCAAAGGCGTTTTTGGATAAATTCAGCGGTGACTGTATGGCTGACGTAAAGGCATATTACGATGTATATATGAACAGAATTAAGAATTTCTAAAATCAAACGTAGGGCAAATAAACCATGAGAGGTGGTGAGGGATTTTTGACCGAAAATGATTTGATTAAAAAGTGTAAAAAAGGTAGCCGAGAAGCTTTTAATATATTAGTTTCAAATTACCAACAGCAAGTTATAAATATCGCTTACGGAATGCTTTCAAATCAAGAGGATGCATATGACGCGGCACAGGAGGTATTCGTAAGGGTGTATAAAAGTATAGAGTCATTTAAGGAGCAATCTTCCTTTACCACGTGGCTTTATAGGATAACTAAGAATGTTTGCTCTGATATTCTGAGAAAACGTCAGAAACATTCGGGTGTAATAAGTATCAATCAGGCGATTGACGAAAAAAAAGATATGGATATTAAGGACGAAAGTCCTACACCGGAAGAAAATATGGAAATATCGGAACGTCAGAGAGCTGTACGTGAGGCGATAAGCGAACTCAAAGAAGAATACAGAACTGTAATAACACTATGCGATATTGAGGGATTGAGTTACGATTACATAGCTGAGGTACTCGGAATACCGTCGGGAACGGTTAAGTCGCGAATTAATCGTGCGAGAAGTGCATTAAAGAAAAATTTAATGAATAAACGGGAACTTTTTTGATATTTCTTACGTCTAATATATTGTAAAAAGAAATTAATGAAAATTTAAAGAAAGGGGGAGTAAAAATGAATTGTGATAAATTTAACGAATGCTTGGACAACTATGAAAATTTGAGTGACGAAACAAAGCATAAAATGGATAAACACGCATTGGAATGTGCAAATTGCAAAAGTGAACTTGAATTTATGCGTTCAATTATTTCAACGGCTAAATCTCTCCCTGACATAAATGTTCCTGTGGATTTTATGGAGAAATTAAATGTCCGCATAGATGAAGAGGAAAAGAAAAAAGCACGAATAACAAGACGTGTAATGCGTAATGTTCGCCGTAATTGGAAACAGTATACTGCGGCAGCGGCTTGCTTTGCGTTGGTAGCTGTTGTAACGGCTAACAGCAATATGTTCGTCGATAAGATGAACGGAAATGATGACGGTGTTATTCAAGAGGAAACAGTCGTGACTGACAGTGACGGAAATACTGCCGTAAGTACGACAGCACCGACAGTGGCTGCTCAAGACAATGCGGAAGAAAATCAACCGACAGTATTTGAAGAAACGGTTGAAAACACTATTCCCGAAAATAAAACAGCGAAAAGTACATCATCGCTTGCAATGGCAAAGCCGCAAACAAGTACGAGTACAAATTCGGTAAAAAGCAGTGTGGTTGCAAATAACAGTAAATCCACATCTGCTCCGTCTGTAAGTCCAAAGGTACAAAATAATGCGGTACCGTCTGTTTCTGCAGAACCTGCAAAGTCGGACGAAGGTGCGGTTTCACAGAAAACGACTGATGAGGTTGTTGATAATTCAAATGATGTTCAGGCTTATTCACAAGATGACGGAATAGCGATTGCAAGTATTGATGTTCAGTCGGATGATCGTCCCATATATGACGGAACTGCTGACAATATCAATAATTCAAGAACAGTAAAATCAAGTGTCGAAGATGATTATTCGCTTGCAGGCGGAGCTCAAATCGCATACGGCAGATACTATAAATTGGATAAAGACGGCAATCCGATTGAAGACCCCGAAGAAAATAAACCTATCGGTTCAATCGTAATTTCTGCAAAAGACGCAGATGAGGCGTTAAGCGTTATAAGACAATATTCATACGATGAAGACGGTGAATTTTACACAACGAGTTCTGATAGATTGACATCAATGCTTTCAGTATTATCCGTTCAGGGAATCGGTTACAGTAACTATACACCTGCTTATGAGGGTGAAGTAATATTTAAACTTGTTATAAGTTAATATAAATGCCTTTCACGACAGCATTATCTGTTGTGGAGGGCATTTTTGTTTGGAAAAGCAGAACAAAAAAATCGGACTGTCAGTCCGATTTTTTGATATGTCTAAGAAATAAGTTGTTTTAAAACGCCGAATGATAAAAGCGACATTATAAGTCCTGCAGTAAGTACACCTAAAAAGATAAACAAAAGTGATTTTTTAGGTTTCATACCGAATAATACTGCGATAAGACTTCCTGTCCAAGCACCTGTACCCGGCAGCGGAATGGCTACAAAAAGGAATAAGCCGAGATAGCCGTATTTTTCGATTTGAGCCGATTTTGAAAGTGCTTTCTTTTCAAGCCAATCGGGAATTTTGTGAAGGTGTTTGCTTTTTTTCATCCACGCAAATATCTTTTCAATAAACAGCAATATGAATGGTATCGGGAGCATATTACCCAGTACTGCGGCAATGTATGATGGGAAGAAACTCATTTTCATAAGTCCTGCCGCAAGAATACTTCCTCTAAGCTCCAACAACGGTACCATTGATACAAGAAAAACAATTAATTCCTTTGATATTTTTCCTGAAAGTGCTGTGACAATAGATTGTACAATAGAATCCATAAAACTTCTCCTTAAAATAAAAATTACAGAATTCATTATACACTATATTTTTCTAAAATGCAATTATTACTATATCAAATTAATGTAAAATCTTTGAAATTTGTTTGTATAGTACGAATGTTATGATTGATAACAACAGTGCTTTTATTAAATTAAACGGAATTGCTCCGTATAAAACATATCCCAAAGTGTTTGTTATAAGCGGATTAGCCTTGCCGCAAAGCGATATAATTTGCTCCATAGGCATAACGTTTGTATAGAACGGTATCAAGATAAAGTAGTTTGCAAGTCCGCCTACGATTGCCATTGCTATTGCACCGAGAACAAGACCTAAAACCGCACCTTTTCTTGTTTTGATACGCTTGTAAATAAGTGATGAAACAAGTACAAGTGAACCGCTTGCAAGGAAATCGGCAAGTTCACCGACACCGCCTGTGTCTGTTCTTAGCAGGTGTAGAGCCGCTTTGATGAATGCTATCGCAATACCCGTAACAGGACCGTATGCAAATCCGCCTATCAAAGCAGGTAAAGTTGAAAAATCAAACTTTAGAAACGGCGGCATAAACGGGATAGGAAATTCTAAAATCTGCATAAGTACAATAGATATACCCGACAGTATTCCTACACTTGCGATAAATTTCGGTGTAAACCTTGTTTTGTTTTGAACATTGATTGCTTCCATAATTAAAAAGCCTCCTAAAAATTTATTTTGTATCTTTAGGAAAAGTTCTTCGCATAAATTTTGTCTTGACGCTATGAATGGGAAATAAAAAAAGCCCCATAGCATAGCTACAGGGCAAACCATACACAAAAAAACATCTTCTTCCGTCCGGACTTTAACCGTCGGTTTTGGAATTTCACCAAATCAGCCTACTGTACTGAGTAGGGTCGTGGACTTTAACCACCGGTAGGGAATTACACCCTGCCCTGAAGATACACTCACTTATATTATACACGTTTTTTTTAATTTTGCAACTGTTTTTTTAAAATTTATCAGTTTGTCTGCTCTGAAAATACTCAAAAATCACATCATAAAATGTGATTTCGTGAGTTGCTGACAGATTATCGACAGGTTCAAACAGCAATGCTCTGTAACAAAAATGTAATGTCGAAAAGGAAGAAAAATACTCAAAAATTATTGCATCGTACATCAGTGTACGGTGTATAATTTAAGTATGAATAGATACATAAATATAATAAATTCTTTAGAAAATATTTTTGTGGGAATAATATAATTTTAGGAGGGAAAATCATGAAATCTAAAAAATTATTATCAATCATACTGGCGTTGGCAATGATGTTCTCTGTGTTGCCTGCAAGTACCGTTTTGGTATATGCCGATGTAATTACGGAAACAATTTCCGCAGACACAACATGGAATGACGGTGATACGGTAGGCGGTGTTACAATATCAGGCGGAACCGTGACAATAAACGGTAATGTCGGTATCACGGCGGCAATTACTATCAAAGGCGATGTTACATTCACGGGCGGCGGAACGCTTAACAGAATGAGTACATCGGGAAATTTGATAAAAGTTGAAAGCGGAAGTCTTACACTTGGCAATGTTACAATAGACGGTAACGACGTGATAATTTCTGACAGCGGGGCGGCGGCTGCGATTAATATGGCCGGCGGTACTGTTATAATGAATGATGGGGCAAAGATTACAAATCATAAAAGAACCAGCGGTTATGGACCCGCAGTGTATATGGACGGCGGTAATTTTAAAATGAACGGTGGTACAATTTCAGGTTGTGAAAGCAGAAATTACGGTGGTGCTATATATTTAGATGGCGGTAGCTTTGAAATGAACGGCGGTATTATTGAAAATAATAAGACGACACTTTCAAATGCCGGATATGGTGGAGGAGCGTTTTATGTAAGAGATGCTACTCTTATTATAAATGACGGTCTTATACAAAATAATTCGTCAAATTCCGGCGGTGCAATCTATAATACATCATTCGGTACAACGATAATAAACGGCGGTGTGATAAAGGGTAACACGGCGGTAGGCGATTCACCAAGTGGTTCTGCAATTTTTCATAGTTGTAAAACAACAGGAGAGGCTACATTGCAAATAGGCGGTAATGCAAATATTAATGTAGGAAATGATATTTATTTGATGTCAAATACCTCTGCTACTAAATATGTTGAAATAACTTCTTCAATAAAAAATCCGTTAATACTTACGGTAGAGGGCGAATCAGAAGGCAGAGTTATTGCTGATGCGGCAGACGGTGTTGTGCTTACATACAATGATATGGCAAAGATTAGACTTAGCAACAGCTCTTACGCATTGAAACTTGAAGATAATAAAATAAAGCTTACTCAAACATCAAGCGGAGTAACAACATTTCCTGTTTATCTCGGTTATGACGCAAACAACGGTACAAATGCACCGGACGGTAGCAGTGCCGAAATAGTTGCGGGCAACAGTGCAACTTTTACAATAAGTGACAGTGTACCGACAAAAACAGGATATGATTTTCTTGGTTGGTCGACAAATAAAGACGCAACATCAGCAGAATACAGTTCGGGTGGCAGTATTACAATAAGTTCCAATACAACGCTATATGCAGTTTGGAAAAAAATATCGACTTTTGAAACAAATGAATTTACACAACCGCTTACAATAACAGGTTGGACATATGGTGAAACAGCAAATAAACCAACTGCAAAGGCAAAATACGGAACAATTAAATATACATATTCAAATACGGCAGACGGGGAATATAACGACATTGTTCCGACAAATGCAGGTACACATTATGTAAAAGCAACAGTCGAAGCAACAGAAGACTATTCGGGACTTGAAAGTAATGCTTTTGAATTTGTGATAAAAAAGAAAACACTTACAAATGACAACATAACAGACATTGCAGATCAAACATATACAGGGGGAGAAATAAAACCTGCTATTGAAGTTAAGGACGGAGATAAAACTCTTGTACTTGATACGGATTATACGGTAACATATGACAACAATACAAAAGCGTCTGATGAGGCAAAAGTTACGGTTGAGATAATTTCAAACAACTATGCCGGAACACTTGAAAAAACATTTACAATATTGCCGAAAACAATAAATACAGCAATAACACAACTAACTGCACCTGTTAAAAATGAAGTACCGCAGACAGAAATAGAAACAGACGAATATACAGCAACGGTAGTTTGGTCACCGGAAGTTGAAGACAAATTCGGATATGATACCGTTTATACGGCGACAATAACAATCACACCGAAAACAAATTATACTGTAAAAGGCATTGCTGAAAACGGTTATACCGTAAGCGGTGCAGAAACAGTTACAAATGAGGCAGACTCTGCGACAGTAACGGCAGTGTATTCTGCGACAGGTAGTTATGACACAGTTGATACAAACGAATTTACCAAACCGCTTGAAATAGTCGGATGGACATACGGTGACACACCAAATGCACCGACAGCTACGGCAAAATACGGAACAATAAAATATACATATTCAACAGCGGCAGACGGAGAATATAGCGAAATTGTTCCGACAGATGCGGGAACATATTATGTAAAAGCAAAGGTTGAAGAAACAGATAAGTATACAGGGCTTGAAAGTGACGCAGTTGAATTTGTAATAGGAAAGAAAATACTTACAAATGACAACATAACAAAAATAGCAGACCAAACATATACGGGTGAGGAGATTAAACCTGTTATTGAGGTCAAAGATGGGGATAAAATTCTTGTACTTGATACAGATTATACAGTGGCATATGAAAAAAATATAAAAGCATCTGAAGAGGCAAAAGCTAAAGTTGAGATGATTTCAAATAATTATAAAGGAACACTTGAAAAATTATTTACAATATTGCCGAAAACAATAAATTCTGCAATAATACTGACTGCACCTGTTAAAAACGAAGTACCGCAGACAGAAATGGAAACAAACGAATATACAGCAACGGTAGCTTGGTCGCCGGAAGTTACGGATAAATTCGGATATAGTACGGTTTATACCGCAACAATAACAATTACACCGAAAGCAAATTATACTGTAAAAGGCATTGCAGAAAACGGTTATACCGTAAGCGGTGCACAAACAGTCACAAATGAGGCAGACTCTACGACAATAACTGCTATATATGCGGCAACCGGTAGTAAGAGCAGTGGCGGTAGATGCAGTACAAAACGTTATACAGTTTCGTTTAACACAAACGGAGGTAATAAGATAACGAGTCAGACTGTTGCAAAAAATAATTCAGTAAAAGAACCGACTGCTCCGATAAAAGAAAACTTTGAATTTGCGGGATGGTATACTGATAAGGAACTTACAACAAAGTACGATTTTACGGAAAAAGTAACAAAAAGTTTTACACTTTACGCAAAGTGGACTGAACAGAAACAGGAAAACGGCGGAAGTGAAGATGTCGTAAATAATAATAGCGGAAATGAAAATAAAGAAAGTTCAAATACAATAGTTTTGACAATCGATGAACATGACGCACTCGTTTACGGAACAACAAAGACAAATGATGTTGCTCCAAAGGTTGTGAATGACCGTACAATGTTGCCTGCTCGTTTTGTTGCGGAAAATCTTGGCGCAACAGTTGAATGGGACGGCGAAAAACAACTTGTAACAATCACAGGTAAGAATGAAAAACAAGAGGATGTAACAATTCTTATCACAATCGGCTCGGATTATGCAAAAGTAAACGGTGAGGACGTTAAACTCGATAGTCCTGCTTTTGTCGAAAACGACCGTACATATACACCGATACGTTTCATCTCGGAAAATCTAGGTGCAACGGTTGAGTGGAATGAAACAGAACAAACTGTTACAATTCAAAGAGTTAAATAAATAAGAATAGCAGCTGATTTTTCAGCTGCTATTTTAATGTTGAAATATCTTACAATGAATGAGGTGACAATGCAATGTCAAGCACTTGCTGAACAGTGAGTGCTTTTTGTATCTTGAATTTACAATATAAGTGCAACAAGTAAAAAAATAATGACTCAAAGGGAAAA
>OJMG01003488.1_pt1 | contig 11866 bp, 6 predicted proteins | sample 1597141 | NCBI WGS metagenome assembly OJMG01 (sample SAMEA2452119, study PRJEB22498) | human gut metagenome | biome: human feces; feature: human gut; material: feces | place: Australia | collected 2012
GAGAGCGATTTAAATTATTGTAATTTTACGCTCGTCGGGACGGGTGGTCCCGCCCCTTGGTGCTGGCCGTTCCCCGACCGATGAGGTTTATAGAGAAAAATAATGCGTGACACAGTTTATTTTACACTACCGTACCACGGTCTTATTTGTTCCTTCAAGACTTGTTGCGCCTGTGAGATCGACTCTCAACAACGCTCTGCTTACTTCCGAAGCTTATTCTAACGACAAGGTAGCCCGTTCAGAAGCGATGGAAGCACTTGCCGGCGTTGACTTACGAGAACAATAATTGAACTCAGCTGACTTTTCTCCGCTGTAAGAATTCCATTTCAGCTTTAACTTCACCGTCTTTCCTTCTGTATCAGGCAGACTGTCTAACTTGAAAGCCACCAGTCCGTCGCCCATCTCACCGTAGGTATTGCCATAAGCATTGTGGCGGAATTCCACTTCATACGGGTTTTCCGGGTTGTTTGTCGAAAGCAAGTTGACGAAATGCTTCGAGCCAAACGAAGTGGCTGTACGGAAACGTAACGTCAAATAACCGTCTTCTGCGATAGTTACCCAGTCTCCTACAATCTCAACCGGATCTTTTCCGTAAATAGAATCGTTCTTTGCGCCCAGATCCGGAGCGATATTCTTCGTCAGAATACTATCAATCCAATTGATATGAACAGCCTTTGAATAACCTTCGCTGGGCTCGTTTACTTCCGAGAAGTTCGTCAAAGCTCTTACCTCCTTCGATCCGAACGGTGAAGAAGTCATATTAACCGGCAACAACGTTGTTGTATCATCCAATTGCAAGAAGAACGCATTCTCGCTGGTTGGTTTTACCGTTACCAACGCATTCGGAATGGTCAGATAATACGCGTCATTATCATCATCATCCAAACAAGACTGAAATCCCATTGAACACACGGCAGCGACTGCCAATACCATCCATTTCTTAAAACTCATTTTCATAATGCATCTTTATTCGTTAACTGTTTATTCATTTTCTAATAATAATGCAGAAACCCATAAAAATGCTGCATGCCGTGTGTTAATTTACGTTTTCGCCTCAGGCTTACAACTGCACTTCGTTTACTACCTGTCCGTCGAACAGATTGATGGTTCGTCCGGCATAACCGGCATCATGCTGCGAGTGCGTTACCATAACGACGGTTGTTCCCTCTTTATTCAATTCGGTCAATAGCTCCATCACTTCTTTTCCGTTCTTTGAATCCAGGTTACCGGTCGGCTCGTCGGCCAGGATTAACTTCGGATTCCCGACAACGGCACGGGCAATCGCCACACGTTGCTGCTGACCACCGGACAACTGCTGCGGGAAATGCTTCGAACGGTGACTGATCGCCATCCGGTCCATCGCTTCTTCGATACGGCGTTTCCGTTCGTTGGCAGGAATACCCATATACAAAAGCGGCAATTCGATGTTCTCATAGACATTCAATTCTTCTATCAGGTTGAAGCTTTGGAACACAAAGCCGATGACACCTTTCCGCAAGTTCGTTCGCTGCGATTCGGTATATTTCGAGACTTCTATGCCATCCAGATAATACGTTCCGTTGGTCGGATTATCCAACAAGCCCAGAATATTCAGCAAAGTGGACTTACCACATCCCGAAGGTCCCATAATAGCGACAAATTCGCCTTTCTTCACTTCTATACTTACGTTATTCAACGCCCAGGTTTCCACCTCGTCTGTACGGAAAACCTTCTGTAAATTTTCTGTCTTAATCATATCTTTTCAGTTTTAAGTTTGTTCATTTCTTTGTTTCTATTTAATCTTTCACTCAACTTTCAGGCACTTCACCGGATCAACCTTCATCAAAACATACGCCTGAATACCTACTGTAATGACAGATACCAGCCAAATTACCAGGAAAGGCAACAGCCAGTCAAGTATCGAGAAAGATACATGATAAGCAAACTGCTCCAGCCAGTTGGAAAGGAGTCCGTATGTTATCGGAAGAGCGATCAGATAAGCTATCACAGCATACACCATAAACGGCTTGTTCAGGAGCCAGACAATCTGCCAACGGTTGGCACCATGAATTTTCCGGATGCTGATTTCCCGTATCCGTTGGCGCGTAGCATACCACGTAATACCAAACAAACCGAATAAAGTCAGCAACAATCCGATCACGGCATATACAGTGATGACCTGCGCAAAAGAGACAAACCGCGCATTCCGTTCCATAAACAAGGCGTGCATATCCACATATTGAAAGGCTTGCTTCGTATTGATCTCTTCCCATATCTGAGCTATCTGACGGATCGTCTCCTCTTTATCTTCCGGACGAAGTTTGATATGCAATACATTCGCCTTACCCAAGGCCGACGAAGCAGGCAGGTGAATGGTAATCGGTGTTATCTCCTTCTCCAACGAATTGATCGGAAAGTCTTCAACAGTGCCACCGATTACATATAAAGAATCTGCATAGGTATCAAACTCCTGCAATGGACGACCAATCGGATCTACGCCTGCCGGCACCAACTGACGCACGAAACTTTCATTGACCAATACCGGATAAGCATATTCTTGCTGAAGCCGAGCCGGCGAATGTCCCGTCAATTGCCGGATATGCATCGTCTTCAGGAAAGAAGAATCACTATATAACGTCAGCATATAAGTACGCTTTTCCGTTCCGTCCGGTTGGGGAATCTGCAATTCCCGAATGGGAGAATTCAGCACAGAGCCTAACGACAAAGATATCGATTCGATTCCCGGTACCCGCTTTTCCAGTTCAGCCTTCAAAGGCGCTGCCGGAGGCGAAAACATATCTCCCGTTTCGATCAATCCTTCGTAATGAGACGCCTGTTGCAGAATCATACGTTGTTGCTTTTCTCCGATGCAAGTAGCCAATACCAAACCACAGGAAATGGCAAACTGGACGACAACCAATACCGCCATCAGTATATGTTTTCTCTTTCCGGTCGAGACCATTTTATATTCAGAATACGACCAACGCATCAAACGCCGGCTGGCATACCTGGCCGGAACAAGAGCCATCACCAGTAAGAAACCAAGTAACAACGGAAGTACTTGTACGCTGAAGAAGAAAGCGAACGTCATCCGCGACTTCAGTATCGTATTGAATACCGGTATTACATCCGCAATGATCAACAACGAAAGCAAGAACGAGATCACAACCGTCAGCACCACATCACCCAATAACTGCATCCGGATTTCACGAAGCGTTCCACCCATTAGTTTCTCCACATGAATCATCTTTAACTGCTGCATCAGCCGGCTCAAGTTCATATTGGTATAATTGCAGCAAGCAATCACCAAGATCAAAAGAGCAGCTAGCAAACCGATATATAATAACTGCACCTGGCTCTGTTGGATAAACGGAAGCTGTTGCTGACTCGTTCCTTGCGACTGGACAAAATAAAGATCTGACAACGAATCTACATAATATTGAGTCCGATCCGGCACTAACGTCTGAATCGACTTGTCTGCCCGAATCGCCTTTTCCACCTGTTCTGCTGAAACATTCGGCAATAACTTTAAGAACGTGGCTCCACCCCAACATTCAGCCGTCTTACTTGTTAATACATCATATTTCAACAACGACTGAGTTTGCTCGGCCCAGACAGCAACAATCTCATAAGATTCTGCTTTCCCATCCGTTACTCTCTCTATCATTTTACCTAACGGATCCTCCTTTCCAAAGATTCGTTTTACCACAGATTCCCGAATGGCTATCTTATTCGGACTCGTAAGAGCTTCTTTCAAGTCACCTGAAATAACTTCCACCGGGAAGAAAGTCGGCAAAGTAGAATCAGCCCCAATCATTTCCAAATCAGAATATGTCTGTCCTTTATACATAACAGAAACAACATACTCCTGTATCTGCATAAAACTCTCCACACCGGGAATCTTCTTCTGTACATCCGAAGCCACTTCAGGAGAAGCAAAAGCCACTTTCTGCCCGTCATCAAACGGATTATCCTGCCGCAAGCAGAAGATCCGTTCCTTATCCGGATTATCCCGTTCAATAAAGTAATCATGGATAAAGTAAGTCAGCAACAAGTTCGTCCCTGCCAATCCGATCGACAAGCTGATCACGGCGATGAGGAAAAACACTTTGTTCCGCCACCACCCACGTAAAACCATTTTCAGTATAAAACTGTACTTCATAAAACTTCAAGTTTATCATTTTACTCTTCTACTTCTTCTACGTGAGACGTACCAGATCAGGTACGTCATACGTACTCGCCTTGGTACACCCAAAGTACACGACCAGGTACGCCACGCGTACCTTACTTATTCACTTATTCCCGCTTGATTACATCCGCCGGATTTAAACAAACCACTCGCCAGATCTTGAAACCAGTTACACTGACCAGCAAGAATGCCATAATGATGAATAGATAGAACATCCAATTCCAACGGTAGATACAAGTTATCATGCCGTAGAAAGCTTCATCGAAAGCAATCTTCAATAACGGACAGACAACAATAAATGAAAGGAAGAAAATGAATATATATACTTTCCCAAACAGTAAGACTATATCCCATGACCTTGCCCCGTTGATCTTACGAATGGCGACTTCTTTCCTTCTTCCTAATGTGTCCATTGATATGGCCGAATAAATACTCAACACAACCAAAATCATACTGATCAGTGCTAACATAAGCAAAACCAAACGCATGGTTTTGATAACAGAAAGGACCTGTACTTCTTGTTCCAATGAATAAATTTCCAAAGGTAAAGTGATCGGGACAAACTCACGGCATACAGCAGTAATCTGATCCGTTAAAAGACTGACATCCGTTCCTTCACTCAGTTTGATATAATAATAACCGGCAGAAGAAGAAGGCATAAAGACCGAACCCATAAATCTGGGATCTTCTATCTCTCCATGCAATGCTTTATAAACACCGGCAATCTGATAATCCTTATCGTCCAAGCGGATAGTACCTATATTGCCTTCCTGATCCAGTACTTGTTTTACCTTTTCACTCACATAGATTTGTCCGTCTGCGGTCACATCGACTTCTTTTCCATCCATCGGGATATGAAAGAAACGAAAATAGTCCGTATTTCCGGAGCCCATCTGAACAAGCGAAGTTCTTCCGTCGGCATGTTTATAATTCATATACGTGTAACTCTGCAAATCAGATAACATTGAAATATAAGTAACCTCCTCTACTTCCGGCATTTTACGTACTTCTGTAATGATAGGTTCTATATTTTCTTTCAGCCGAGAACTATTCAATGGAAGCATCACGATCTGATCTTCTTCCTGATCAGATAGCGGCATATACATTTTGTCGAATATCAGTTCATTCCACGACATCCATATCAAGATCACGCCTCCTACGAAAAACATCGAAATGGTCCATTGTATTCCGATCATGATATTACGCCATATATGCTTTTTCCGACCCGTCAGAATGAAATGATTCATCGACACCCATTGCAACTTCAATACGGGAGAAATAATAATAAGCAAGCTGATCCCTATGACAAGTATATAAACCACACATTGAATCAGATACACCTGCTTCCAAGGCAACGCAGAAAGCATCTGATCCGGCAAGTAGTTCTTCAGTAATAATAAAGTCCATTCTGAAAATAATAATGATAACAGCCAGGCCAATGTCATCACAACAAATACTTCGGAAGCCAGGAGCATGAAAATCCCCTTTTTATCTGATCCCATACATTTACGCAAAGCAAGCTCCCGCTGACGAGTGAAAAACAACTGAATAACAAACTTCAGAAACTGGATCATGCCTGAAACAAGAATCAATGAAGAAAGCATCAGTAAAAGGAATTTGGCTATATTTTTCTGCACTCCATCCTGATTATTAAGTTGAGGCCTCAATAAGATCTTTCCGCTTTCCCGCTGAAAAGACATTTTTCCAACAACATCTTCGAATGCCTGAGGCGACATACCGTCCGGCAAGAACGATTCAACACATACATTATTCATCCGAGGCTGTACTTCCACAGAAAAATAACAATCCGCCTGTTGATAACCCATTTGTATCTTCGAATCATCTACAACACTTCTTATCCGATAGATTTTTCCTTCGTCCTTTTTACCGGCCAGACGCAATGTTTCTCCTCTCGGGTCTTTGTCTCCGAATACCTTACGGGCAAAGGCAGCCGACAAAACAACTTCATCAGGTTTTAATTCCGGTAAATCCAATTCCGAAGTCATATCATAATAGTGAAAGAAATAAGCATTAGCATAACTGTAACGGAACAAATAAGGAGTAACTTTCCCTTCAGAATCCAAAAACTCAACTTCTCCTTCATTTGCAAATGTATAAGCCGCCACATGAGAGACGCCCAACGGCTTCAGTTCTTCTTCCAACCGTAAAACCTCATCGGAAGAAAACTTCGTACTCAATTGATTTTCCCAAACAGCCTGTATCAAAACACGCCGGTCGTAACGGGATAGTTGATCAGACTTATCTACATTCGATACAAATAAATAGACATAGCTGAAACATACAATCCCGACAGCCAAACAAATAGCAGAGATTAAACTCTGCATCTTATACTTCATCAGACTACGTACAGCAACTTTCAAGTAATGTAATATCATATTGCTTCTCAGTTGAAATATCTACAAATACATAAACAAAACGTATGCCAAACAGATAAACGCTATGTTTACAACAACTTAACAAACTACTGACTGATAATCACCTGTGCGTCTTCGCACAAATAACGTGCACGAACGCACAGTATAAATTGATTGCCTTACTAATTTACTCCCGTTTGATGACATCCGCCGGATTAATCCGAGAGGCACGCCGGACTTGTTCATACAAAGTAAGCAAGGCAACCAAAGCAACCAAGACTCCTGCAACCAGAAATATCCATAAGGACAAAGGTGCACGATGAACAAAGGTTTCCATATAGCGCTCGATACTGAGATAGGCTACGGTAGAACCAACCAGATAGGCCAGCAACAGGACGTAAACATACTTCTTGATCAATAACCGGTAAATATCGCCGACTTGTGCACCATGCACTTTCCGCAAACCAATCTCCCGATAACGTTGACGAATATCATAAAGCGAAAGACCGAACAAACCCAGACAGGAAATACCTACAGCTATCAAAGCGAAGGTGATGATCACCAACATCACTTTCCGGTCTTCTGCATGCAGCTTGGCAATCTCGTCTGTAACCAATGAATACTCAAACTCGCCGCTTCCTATGGCCTCGGCATATACCTGCTTGAGATACGCTATTGCTTCCTTTTGTTTGCCGGGAACGAAAGATACAAACATGTTTTTCTTAGGAATCCAATCATTGAACAAGAACACAACAGGAGTATTTCCTCCTGATAAATGCCCCAATTTGAAATCGTTCATAACACCTACAATTTCATAAGGAATAAGTTCCGTAGTTGGATCAGAACTTGTCCACCATAAACGTTGATCAGGTGTTACCTTTTCTGTTTTCCAATCCTGAATATGTAAAGCATTCAAGAAAGCTTGATTTGCAATCAATTTATATTGGGCAAAACTATCCTTCTCATCCCATCCTCGTCCTTCTATTACTTGAAATCCCCAAAAGTCCATATATGCTTTATCCACATACGTAAAAACAGCTTTTGCAGACTCTCCCTTTTCCGTGGAAAAACCTATAGCCAAACTCATATTTAATTTATAAACAGGATCACCATAGACTTTCCCCGTAAATAAAGGGCTCTCTTGAATACGTTTCTCTATGAGAGCAAAAGCTGTTTTCTCTTTTTCCTTTTCCTTACTATATAGTTCTTCATCAAAGACAGCAGCAGGATTCTCTTTCCAGAAATTACAATAAATAATATGATCTGTCTTATAACCTACATCGGTATGTAATAGAAAATAGAGTTGCCGACTTAAATAGATTGCTGCGACAACCAAACAAAATGTAATGACATATTGGAAGAAAAGGAATACAAAACGAGAAGTCAACGATTTTCCTCCAACAAATACGGAACGAAGTGAATGAATCGGACTTGCATGTGTATATTTCCAGAACGGATAAAGAACAGTCAAGAAGGGTAAAACAAACAATACACTTCCCGATAACAGCCAATCAAAACAAACATCAGATTGAACCGGAATACCAAAGGTTGAATCCATCACATTCCGTGTCAACTCTATGAAAAGCCATACGAAGAATAAAGCGATCGAATTCAGACAAACATTCTCTACATACAACTGTAAGAAGACTTGTAGTCTATTCGCTCCGAAGACTTGTTTCACGCCTAATTCTTTCCCTCGTTTCTGCATCATGACGGTATAAAGATTGACATAATTGAACAAGCCGACTAACAAGATCAAACCCGACACCAATCCTAATAACCGAAGTACATCTTCGTTTCCTCGTAAAATAGCCTTAGCATAACTACTTATTTCTCGATTAAAATAAATATCTTCAAGAGGTAACAATTGGAAATAAACAGCCTGGTCCATATATGTTTCCAATTTCATAGGTTTCGCCAATTTCTGATTTAATGCAACCACATTTTCCGACTTATATAAACGAACTACTTCAAAAGGGACTCTTGACCACATAGATAATTGATTAGATAGGACGACATCAAACTGGAAAGAAGATTTCGTTGCCGGTTTACCTATCACGCCTACAATCCGTACAACATTTCCAGTAGAAACAGTCATTCCTTTCCCTATTGGACTTTTCTTACCAAAAATTTTTTTAGCAAACTCTTCAGAAATTAAAGCATCATTCGGTGCCAACTGCATCGTTCCTTCCAGACAAGGATAAGGAATCAACTGAAAGAACGAACTATCCACGACCAATGTATTTACAGTATATCGATATTCATCAATGAGTACAAAATCTTCTTCTTGCATAATAAACCGGCTATACCGTTCAACAGATGGATCTGCTACCAAGCTTAAATAGTCTGGATTCTTACTTTCATCTAAACTTTCTGACAAATTAACCCTTCCAGTATTATACACGACTGTCGTCAGAAACGTCCGATCCAAATCCGGGACAAAGTGGTTTACCGTCATTTCCTGATGGATATAACGTACTAAGATAAACACACAAGCCAAACTCAGTGCCAAGCCTGCTACATTAATCCCCGTATAAGTCTTAAAACGGAAAATTGTTCTCAATGATAACAACACGTGTTTCATACTTTCTTCTTTTATATCTACAAACACATAAACAAAACGTATGCCAAACAGATAAACGATATGTTTACAACAACTTAACGGACTACCGACTGATAATCACCTGTGCGTCTTCGCACAAATAACGTGCACGAACGCACACTCTCCCTCGTTATCTATCCCAACTTATTCCCGCTTCACTACATCCGCCGGATTAATCCGTGCCGCCCGGTTTACCTGCCAGAACAGTGTTCCCAACGAAATAGCCGATACCAACAATAATGACCACAGGAAAATTCCAGCACCCAGCGGTGCTTTGACCGCGAAATTCTCGGTATAACGGATAATCACGGCTACGGCTATTGGTATCGAAACGGCAAAGGATACCAACAACAGGAACAGGTATTTCCGGAACAACAAGCGGTAAATATCTTTCAACTGGGCGCCATTCACTTTTCGGATGCCTATTTCGCGGTAACGCTGCCGGACATCAAACAAAGATAAACCAAACAAACCCAAACAAGATACTGCAATGGCCACCATTGCAAAGACGGTATAAATATACGCTACCTGGCGGTCTTGCCGGTAAAGAGCCTGCATATCATCTTCAAGTAACGAATATTCGAAGTCTTCCGATCCATAAGCATCAAGTTCTACCGTCCGTAAATAATCCAATACATCTTTCGTATGGCCCGGAGCACAAGCTATCTGATAAAAGTCACCACCATAACCCACATAAACCCGATAAATGGTTGGCTTGATTCCTTCGCTCACATGACTCATATATGTATCTTCTACCACAGCACAAACAAGTTTCCACGGATCTTTTCTGGAAGCACGCACATTACTGTCTTCTGCAATCCGGGCATTCTCGCAACTATCGAATCCAAAAGCTTTCATCGCTGCTTTGTTGGCAACGAAATAAGTACCTCTTTGATCATCTGCTTCCGGTAATGCTCCTTCCAAAACTTGTACATCAAACAATCGGAAGAAATCGGCACTGACTGTATGCGTACAAACCTCATGCACTTGTCCGGCTTCATTCGTAAACCGAATGTTATATCCCGGACTCGGCAACCATTCATGACCAGCTATCCATTGTTGAATATGCGGACAAGCATTCAGTTGCTGATCAATGTGATAAATACGATCTACACGTTCCTGAATTTTTGCCGGATCTCGATAGATAGCCATGTCGCGCGACTCATAAATCAAATTGGCTTGGATGATATCTTTTGTCCGGATTCCCGGATCGGTATGCAACATCAACGACAATTGTTGGTTGAAATATAAAGAAAGAGTAACGAGTAAGAAACAGAACAGATACTGTACAAAAAGAAATACCATACGTACCCGAACCGAACGGCTATTTTGTCCGACAGACTGAATCGAAACAATCGGCGACATCCGGCTATACTTAAGATATGAATAACCAGCCGTCAATAATGGAAGGAACACCAAGATCACAACCGAAAGCTGGACATCGAAAACGGTATAAACAAAATGGCAAGCCAACAAATGTTCTATCCAAGGCGTTGTAATCTCCATCCACAACCAGGCAAAGAACAAAGCAATGCCGACCAGTAGCAAGTTTTCAATCCACATCTGCGCAAACAGTCCTTTGGGATGAATCCCGAAGATGCGTTTCACCCCGTATTCTTTCCCACGCTTCAAAGAGGAAACCAGATACAAGTTCAGGAAATTGATCATACCTGTCAGGAAAAGCAACAAGCAGACACCACCAATCACATACAAATAGGAACGAACGCCGTAACTGAACATCTGATCTTCGCGGAGTGATTTCATGACCGATTCTTCCCAATAAATCTCTTTCAAAGGGATAAAGGAAAAAGTTTCCTGCCGCGTATCTATATCTTTCATATGCGGATTCACAAAACGGGGATTCGAAGCAATCCGATTGATTTCTGCCATATCCGTGCCCGGTGAAAAACGATAAAACTCGGTCGGGATACGTTCCCAATGTTCTGATATAGATGAAGAGAGCAAGACATCAAATCGAATCAAAGTCTTACAAGTCGGTTCGGCCAATACGCCTGCCACCGTTACATCCTTCCCGTTGCTATACCGAAGCACTTTTCCCACCGGATTTTCTTTGCCGAAAAGTTTACGGGCAAAGGCTTCCATCAGGTAAGCCGACTGCGGATTATCCAACGACAACTTTCCTTCAACTACCCGATATGGAAACAACTGAAGATAACCACTGTCCACTGCCAGTACATTCGCCTGGAAACGTTGGTTACCCGACAATACATAATCGTTTTGCATTGTAATTGCGCTCCCGGTCGTCTCGATAAAACGAGGATCGATATAAGTACTATCTTTCTCGTCTCCGTTCGAATAACTGCTTAATCCCCGAGAACCTTCCATGTCAACAATCACACCATACACCTCATTCCGGTCCACACAATGTGTATCAACCGTCAGTTCCCGATGGATATACCTCATTAAAATCAGGCAACAAGCCAAACTGAACGACAATCCCAAGATATTGATTATCGTATATGCCTTGGACCGAGCCAAGAAACGCCATGCATACGTAAGTGTTTTCATTGTATCTATTTTTTATTCATTTTCCTTTTTCTAAATCCTCGGACGATGCTTCCGCGGTTCAGGAAGCTCTGTCCGAGTGTCCGACAGGCCTTCCGCAGCTCAGGAAGCATCGTCGGAGTGCTCGACAGGCCTTCCGCGGCCCGGGAAGCATCGTCGAGCTATTCCCGCTTGATGACTTCCGCCGGATTCTCA
>OJMG01003499.1_pt1 | contig 11833 bp, 10 predicted proteins | sample 1597141 | NCBI WGS metagenome assembly OJMG01 (sample SAMEA2452119, study PRJEB22498) | human gut metagenome | biome: human feces; feature: human gut; material: feces | place: Australia | collected 2012
CCGCGGTTCGTCGACGGGGACGGAAGAATAGCCGATGTAGCGGACTTTGCCGTCATCGGTGTAGTCGCAGGCGCTGGCGGCAAAAAAGTTTTCCATGAATTCGTCAAACAGCGGATCGCAGGCCTCCTGCAAAGCGAAGACGATCTGCCAGCTGTTACCTGATTGTGCGTTCATAAAAATGTCCTATAAATGATAATCTGTTATTTACTAAATAAAGTTTATAGTATATAAAAGTTAAAAATTGTAAAAATTTTTTAAAGAGAAAAACGGATGAGAGCATTAAAAGTATTAGGATTAACGCTGTGTCTGAGCGGCTGTATTTACGCCGGGGAAATTTCTTTGTGGCCCGGACGCGACGACTTTATCGCCGGGCTGAGCAGTTACAGCATCGAATATCTGGACAAGGACGGTCCGAAACTGATTAAAACCGAAACGGTGACGGAATCCGACTTTGCGCCCAATAAAATGCTGACCGCGTATAAAGGGTATTCCGTTGCGGATACGAAGTCTTATACGCGCAACTATTACACTCAGGAATCCATCGTTGCTCCGACGGACGCCGTATTGGTTTCCGGGCTGAGCCCGCTTTCGATCAAAGCCGACAAAAAATATGACATTATCGGCCGCACCGACATCGACGAGGTGGTTTATGCGCTGGTGCCCAACCCCGAGGGGAAGGACGTGTTTTTGGTCAAAAACGACGGGACCCTGCTTAACCAGGTCGGGCTGATCCGCGGCGACAAGGTCAAACTGCTTGACACCAAATACGAAATTAATCCTCCGTCCTTCCGGTTTGAACCGGTAACCACCAGCAAAATCGTTCAGAGCGAGATGACCTGGGGGTTTGAAATCAAGTATGCCGGGCTTAAGCTGAACCGGATCGTCTTTACAGTTATGGAATATGATCAGGCGGGCGGAGAGTCGGGGAACTTTGTCAACTACAGCTATCCCAACCGTCCGGGCGAGATCGACATCAGAGGATTGAAAATCAGGGTATTCGAGGCCAACGACGCCAAGATCGAATATATGATTGTCACCGATTAACGGAAAAAACATAAAGAAATATTGTAGGAGATTTTACAATGTCTGGACATTCCCAGTTTAAAAATATTATGTATCGCAAAGGGGCGCAGGACGCCAAAAAGGCCAAGGTGTTTGCAAAGCTGGCCCGTGACATTACCATTGCCGCCAAGAGCGGTTTGCCCGAACCGGACAAAAACCCGCGCCTGCGTCTGGCCATCCAGGCGGCTCGTGCCGAAAGCATGCCGAAAGACAATATTGAGCGCGCCATTGCCAAGGCCACTCAGACCGCCGGCGGCGACGATTACGTATCCATGCGTTACGAAGGCTTCGGCCCCGGCAAGGTCGCAATCATCGTCGAAGCGTTGACCGACAACCGCAACCGCACCGCCTGACGCGATTGTGGAAATAAGCGCCTTTGCCGCTCCGACAACAGCTTGTGCAACTTTGACTGCTACATTAGCTGCCACACGCGCCGCCGCTTTTGCAACTTGTGCGCTGCGCTGTGCCGCTTCTTTTGTCATTTTCGCCGTATGTTTTACGGCTTGTTTATTAACCTGTTTTTGTGTTTTGACAGCGGCTTTCCGTGCCTTTGATGCCTTTTTCCTTGCCGTTCTGCTTGCCTTGAATACATTACGGCTATCTTTTATAGTCTTACCTGCCATGTTCTGTTTACTCTGTACCGCTTTTGATGTGGACTGCATTTGACGAGAAACAACGCTTGATTTCTGCTTTGGTACTGTTACTTTTTTTGACTTGATGATTTCAGCTTTATCATTCCTCAAAGACTGCATATAGCTTTCCTTAGTCTTTATATTTGGCTTGTCTGAGGACGGTACAGGGGGAGTATCAGAAATAGCATCTGTTTTTGGGGCGTTCAAGATTTCTGTATCTGTATGCTGTAATCGTTTTTGTTCCTCTGACTTAGCCTTTAACTTATCACGAACATAGTCGCGTCTTGCAGCATCGGGAGTTTTTATATCTGTATCCGTACTATGATTTTTGATATAATTTTCTTTTGTCTTAATATCCGCTTTCTGCTGTGCCTTGACCTTTGCTTGCTGAATAGCTTTCTGCTCCGGAGCAGAAACAACAGACGATGAGGCTTTTTTCTGTGCTTTTTCGTATGCTTCTTTTGTCTTAGGTGTAATTATTCCCGAGTTAGGAATAATTTCTTGGTTAGTGTTACTTCTGTTCAAATCGGACAAAAGTTTCATATTTTCTGCTGCTTTCGGAGTTCTGCTTACTGTTTTAAGCGCATTATCTGCTGTTTTCGGAGTTTTGCTTACTGTCTTAGGCGCATTATTTTTCTGCGCTGTTGTATATGCTTCTTTTGTCTTAGGTGTAATTATTCCCGATTTGGGAATAATTTCTTGGTTAGCGTTACTTCTGCCCAACTCAGACGGAATTTTCATATTATCTGCTGTTTTCGGAGTTCTGCTTACTGTCTTAGGCGCATCATTACTCTGTGGCTTAATTGTGTCCGAATTGTGCGAGATTTTCCTGTCCGTTAAGTGTGTGGTTTTCGGCTGATTATCTGCAAACTTCGGTGTACTGTCTGTAGTATTCAGAGCCGTGGGAGTATTAGGCTCTTTGTAATTTTCTTTTCTTTTAGCTTTTTGAGCCTTATATGACTTTAGCTTGCGCTCTGCAATATTTTGCGTTGTTCTGTAAACCTTTGACGCTGCGCTGTATGCCGTATCTTCTATCGTGTCCGTTGCATAATTTTCGGGTGTCTGCGCTGTCTGCCCGTCCTGCTGCACTTTTGACAGTTTTTCCGAGGTCTGCTTTACAAGCTGCTCTTTCATAACAGACGGAGCATTACGGAGAACATTATACGGAACAGATTTTAAGGTTTTAGGTGCGTTCTTTATCGCGTGAGCAGCAGTAGTCGGCTTTTCCCGTGTCTTAGGTTTTGTTTTTACATCACTCAATCATTTTCACCTCAATTCTGTATGATATAAAAAAATAAGGCGGCGATTTTCACCGCCGCCTATGTAATTTTATTCTTCGCCCGGTTTCGTACTCATCAGCTTGTAGAGTTCCGTATCAGTCGGGAAGTCATTTATAAACGGTACGATTGAGCCGCCGACCTTTATCAAGCCGCGTCCTGCGGGTGCGTTTGTGATATAACTCATCTGCATATCCGATATGTTTAGAATTTTTGCGAGTTCAACGCGGTCAGTTGCCGCCTGATTGAGCATAAGCAAAAATTCGGAGTTTGCAAGCATAAGACGCGCCGTGTCGGAGTGCAGACATTCCTCAATGTTCTGTGTTATACCCGTAACCAATCCGCCATACTTTCTAAAACGCTTCCACGCTTTTGACAGGAATTGTGCGCTGTACGGGTTTGCAAAGAATAAGTGCGCTTCGTCAATGTAAATACGCGTGTATCTGCCTTTCTTTCTGTTCGCAATAACTCTGTTCAGAATATTGTCAAGCATAATCAAAAGTCCGATAGGCTTCAACTGCTCACCGAGGTCAAGAATGTCATACGCTATAATGCGTCCGCTTGTGTCAACATTGGATTGATGAGCGAATACATTTAAGCTGCCCTCTGTAAACAATTCAAGCGCAAGAGCCATATCGTGAGCCGCCTGTTCAGGCTGATTAAGTAAATCATTTCTGAAATCAACAAGAGTAGGCGGGGTGTCTGTTTTGCCGCTTAGATAATCTCTATACACATTATCGGTACAACGGTCAATAATTGATTTGTCCCTTGCTTCAATCTTGCCTGCTCCCATAAGCTGCTCACATAACGACATCACAAATTCAGACTTCAATGCAATCGGGTTTTCGCCATCGCCGTAATCTTTGTCCATTTCCATAGCGTTGATATAATTCTCCGATGACGCTGATATTCTTACAGTTTCGCCGCCGAGTTTTGCAATAAGAGGTGAATACTCTCTTTCAGGGTCTACTATGATAATATCGTCATCAGTAAACAATGCCGCCATAGCAATTTCCATCTTTGACGCAAACGATTTGCCGCTGCCTGATACACCGAGAATAAAGCCGTTACCGTTCAATAGTAATTTGCGGTTACACATTAAGAGATTATGCGATATAGCGTTAATACCATAGTAGATACCGTCATTGTCGATTATCTCTTGAGTCTTATACGGCATAAGTACCGCTGTACTCTCTGTTGTCAGTGTACGCATAGCCTTTATATTAAGCAAGCCATACGGCAGCACGGTTTTCATTCCGTCCTCCTGCTGATATTTTAGTGTTGCAAAATTACAAAGGTGTTTGCGTCCTATTGACATAAGCGTTTCCGTATCGTTATTAAGCGCGTCAAGACTGTCGGCAATATGTAAAAGCGTTACCGTAACAAACATCATTCTTTGGTCGCGCGTTGTCAGGTCATCAAGAAATTCCTTGATTTCCTTTCGCATTTGCTCCAACTCATACGGAACGTTTGCAGAAAAGTTATTGTTCATATTCTGCTTTTGCTGCCATTTAGTAATGTCAGTTTCAACCGCTAACAGCTTCTTTTGTACTTCCTTTACTGCGTCATCGGTGGGAATAGGCTGAATATCTACCGACAACATCATATTCCGCGAAAAGTCCGTCAGTTCAGACAACATACTGTCTTTAAGGAATGACGGGTATTCTTTCAGGAATATAACTCTTGCAAATCTATCACCGATTTTTATATAATCGCTTTTAAATTCCATACTGTCAGGGCATATATAGTCCTTGAAGTCCGAGCCTACCGCCATAGCTTTTTTAAGGTCAAAATCGAATGTGCCGCCCTCTTTACCACGGAAAAAGTCATAAAAAATACGAAGTCGCTCTTTATAGTTCAACTCCGTAATATGTGATGATATTTTTCCAAAGTCGGCGGTTAAATCATTCCCGACACGCGCAAAGAATGTACGCGCTTCCTCAATATTTTTCTTTTCGCTCGATACAGTAATATATTTTTCGTGAACGATATTATTACTGTCTGACATTTTATCACTAAGTAACTCTTTGAGTTCCTTTGTGTATGTAACCTTGTTTTTATCCGTATGGTCAGTCGGTGTTATAAACTGCTCAAATACATTTCTGTTAAGCTGCTTGTTATAGACTGTGATTTTTGCAAACGCATCAGTCGGCAGTCCGTTCAGGATCGCCGAGTGTGCGAGAAACATCTCTAATTGGTCATCGTCTGACGCAACGGCATAGTTTATATCAGAAAATCGCCACGTTTTAGAGAAATACTGACCGCACTGAATTATACCGTCCCTGTAAATACGCTTTATAGGGATAGACTGCTGAACGCTTTTAGGAATTATCCGTTTTTCCTTTTTTCCAAAAAGCTGTGCGAGTATTCTTTTTAGCTTTTTTAGCATCTGTCAAAACCTCCTTGTAAATGTTATATAAAATATTTTCGGACTTGAATGTACGCACTCCTGCGTATATAAATTCACTCCGAAAAAAAGCAGTTATAAATTCCTCTAACTGCATACCGTTGTACTTGAAAAAGCCTGCTGCCGCCAACGGTGCGGCACAAACAACACAAAGCCACGAAACCATTTCTTTTCCAACTATGTCCTTGAGTCCGAAGTACACACCGACAGCCGCGCCAACGGCGGCAACCGAACATATAAACTGACGCGCGGACAGTCCGAAAAACAGACTTTCGTGGTAGTCTTTGATTTCTTTGTTAATTCTTATTTCCATTGTTACCTCCAAACTTAACGCTCGTATTCGTCATTATGTTTTTTATGATATTTCTTTGTATGCCGATTATCCTTTGCCATATCATAATGTTTACGTTGCATCGCTTTTTTATAGCGTCGGTCTACAAGCCGCTTGATATTTTTTATACTCATTGTATCTGCTATACGCGGCAATAAATAGATTTTATTACAGTTGCTCTCACAAGTAATTACTCTATCAGTCTTTAGAATTTCCTCGTGTAATCTGATAGCAAACAACTTTTCCTGCAAATTAAATTCCGGTGAAGTATGTTCAATAATATACTGTGCTTTCGGCTCTATACTACAACCACATTCACCGTCTATTATCTTTGTACGTTCATATTGATAGTCAAGATTACGCTTATCGTATATTTCAGAATTAACACCCATTACTCCTACCATATCAAGCATTTTTCTTAACTCACTAAGAAATTTGTTTATATCAGTAAAACGCATAATCTCTCCAGTGGGGATAAATTTAATTTCACCTATATATTTTTCAGCCATTATGTCCCTCCGTGTCCTTTTTAGAAACAATCTCATCAATTCGCTTTTCTGCGATAGTGCAGTATTCGGGATTGATGTCTATACCGATATACTCTCTGCCAAGCCGTTTTGCAACCGCGCCTGTTGTGCCGCTGCCGAAAAACGGGTCAAGCACAACACCGCCGACAGGACAGCCTGCTAATATACACGGCTCAATCAGCTTTTCAGGGTACATAGCAAAATGCCCGTCTGCGCGGTATGAATTTGTACTTACCGTCCATACATCTCGCTTATTCCTCATAACGCGTTCCCCTGAATGGTCGCGCGGTATAAATATAGCCTGCATACTCTGACCCTCAATACCGTTAGCATATTTTCCAATATCGGATACGGCTCTTTTTGCTCTCTCGATACTGCTCTGCGCTGCGGGTACTTGTATTGCTTCATAGTCATAATAATATTTCTTTGACTTTGCAAGCAAGAATATATGCTCATAAGATTTTGATGGGCGGTCTTTAACCGACTCAGGCATACAGTTTGATTTTTGCCATATAATATCCGACCTCAAATACCAACCGTCATCACGCAAGGAAAATGCCAAACTCCACGGTATCCCAATCATATCCTTAGCCTTGATGCCATTCCACTTCTTAGGCATATTAAATGCTCTCGGATTATACTGCTGCTGACTGATACCGCTTTTTATAGGATTATCCCAACCGCCTTTGCCGCTTCCTGCATAGCTGTCTGCAATATTTATCCATAGCGTACCGTCTTTTCTTAAAACACGGTACACCTCACGGAATATTCCGACAAGCCTTTCTATGTATAGAGCAGGGGTGTCCTCTGTTCCGAGTTGTCCGTCAATACCATAATCACGCAAGCCGTAATACGGCGGACTCGTTACGCACATATTGACGCTGTTATCGGGAAGCGATTTCAGCATTTCAAGCGCATCTCCATATAATATTTTGCTCATAGCCGCACCTTATCTTTCCGGCGCGTCGCGCTTTGCCATTTTCGGCTGCAAGTCCATAGGTGTTTTACCGTCTAACGGCTTGATAAAGTCAATACGGTTAGCTGCCGCCATTGTCTTATAGTCCAATGGACGCTGCCACGCTTTTGTTGACGGTGCATACTTAAAGCCATTACTTTTTAATGTCGCTCTCTGCTCATCGGCAGGCTTTTCCTCAAAATAAAGCTGTAATCTGTTATTTGCAAGATTTACAATAGCTTCGCCGCCTGCAAACTGCCAACCTTTAAACATTGTTTCAGGTTTATTTTCCAGACGGTCAATGTTCGCCTTAATTCTGCCGATTTTTTCGTAATTATCCTTAAAGAATTTTCCCGGATACGGTGTTGACTGATAGCCGTTTACGCGCTCGTCAAGTTTTACCGCTTCTGCGTAATCAATACCCTCAAAACCTACCATTGTACCGTTTTCCTTGTAGAAGTCGTTTACTGCCTGCATATATGCAGTATTGTTTTCAAAATGCGCCAAATTCTCCTTTAACATATTTATTGCCATAGGGTCATTCGCGCTGATTATATTGTTGTATGCCATAATAGTTTCCTCCTTAAATTTAAGTTCCTAACATTTCTTTTACAATTCTGTCTGCGCCCTTGATTAAACCGACAAGCACAAGCATATTGAAAATCACTTCACCGATATATTTCCATATCATAGTTACCGTTGTGATTGATGTATCAATATTGGGCATACTTGCGCTTGCAAATGCCGAGAATATGATACAGGCAAGGACTATAACTGCGCCCTCTAAACATACTCCGACATATGATTTTATAAATGCTTTTCCCATCTGTGATGTACCCTCACCTGCGAATGAGGAAAGGGGTACAGGTGCTAATGCTGTGTACATATACAGCTTAAAAAACCGTCCGTACACGGTCATTATCATAATAAAAGACAGTACCGTTATAAACAGACTGCCAAGTATTGTAACAAGCCATAACGGTATGCTTGCCCAAAATCCCGCTTCTTCGACTGCTGTTTCAATCGCTGCGGGAAGTGTTACCGCTGCGCCGCCTATACCGCCAAGACTGCCTGCTATTTTCTCTACAATACCGCCGCATATCTTGTATATGACGGTCATCAGGTCAAGCGCGTATGTAATCGCTACCTTTGCCGCAACAAAGCGTATAAAGTGCTTCAATGCGTATTCAGGACGTTGAAAGTCCCTGAATGACGCAGTTGACTTAAATATGCTCATAGCAAAAAAGAGGATAAGCAGGGCATATCCGATTGCCTGTAATCCTCCATTTATAGTAGTAACAATATTCCATATCGCACCGCCTTTGAAATTCTGCGGCGAAGTAGTTATAAGCGACCATATTTCGGTCATTTTATTATTCCAAGTGCCGAAAGCGTTTTCCAAATTCGCCACTATCCAATTATCGCTCAAAGTCGTTTCACCTCCGTTCTTGTATGCAACCGCCGCCAAAAAGGGCGGCGGCTACACTGACGATTACAGTATCAAGTCAAGAATATCCTTTGCAAACGCGATAATTACACCGCCAAAGAACGTCAAAAAGCCGTTTGCTCTCTGTGATGCGTCGTGCGATTTAAGCGACAAACCTATCTGAACGATACCAAAGCCTAAGAGTATCATACCGATAGCCTTAATTGCCGAGAATATGAATGTTGACAGTCCGTTAATCGCCGCAAGCGGGTCATCTGCAAATACAGGTGTTGCGAATGACAGCATAAGTAGCACCGTCATCAGCGCGTATCTTGTAATACGCAAGCCTTTTGTTGCCTTGCCGATTTTTTCCTCGGCAGATGTTTTATTTGTGTTTTTAATTTTCTTCATTTACTGAGTCCTCCAATTCTATATACTTTAAGTTGTTAATATCTGATGTGCTTAAATCATCTATCAGATATTTATTGTCTTTGCTGTGTTGATACGGTTTAGCACCTCCGTCCTCCGTCAGCTTAATGTTCGGGTGGGATAGTATGTCAAACTTTTTATCCATTATCGGTTTTTCGCCGCGAATAAAAATAAGGGCATTTGAGTTATCCAATAGACGCACTTCGTCTAAGGTCAATAACTCTCGCCCTGCGTTCTGATAATTTGTATTACTGCTGCCGTGCTGTCCTTTGGTAATTCCGCGCGTCCGTGTGTCGATTGTCTCCTTACCAAGCATTTTTGAAATATATTCGTGCGTACTCTGCTCGTTACCGCCAAGATAGAGAAATGTATCACAATTACCTACGACGCTTTCCCAACTGTCCTTGAATAATGCCTTTAATTGCGCCATATTCTGAATGATAATTGATACAGAAATACGTCGGGAGCGCATAGTTGCAAGCACTCTTTCAAAGTTATCGGGGAGCGCGACATTTGCAAATTCGTCCATTACAAAATGTACAGGTATAGGCAATTCGCCGCCGTGTTTGTGGTCTGCTCTGTAATACAATTCCTGAAATGCCTGTGTGTACAGCATACCGACTAAATAATTAAAGGAATTATCATTGTCGGGTATTACGCAAAATATCGCTTTTTTCTTTTCGCCAAGACTGCCTATGTCAAGATTATCATATGAGGTCATCTTAGCGATTTCAGGTAAGTTGAACGCTGCAAGCCGTACCGCTGCGGAAATAAGTATCGACTTCGCTGTTTTTCCTGACGCTTGCTTAAAGATTTTCCACTGTTTTACTGCAATATGGTCAGGGTATTTTTCTTCAAGTGCTTCAAACAGTACATCAACAGGGGATTGAAACATCTCGTCCTCCTCCATAGCAGACGCGTTTTCAATCATAAACATCATAGTTTCAAAGTTCTGTTCCTCCGGCGGTGCTTCGTGCAACAGATACAGCATTAAAGCTGTGTCAAGCGCAATTTCAGATTTTTCCCAAAACGGGTCGGACTGTTGCGCGTTCTTCGGTGTGGTATTCTGTATCAAGTTTGATATTAGCTTTACCACATCTTCATCAGTTCGGATATATGTAAAAGGATTGTATCCGTCTGAGTCCGATGGATTGATAAGATTGAACACCTTAACATCATATCCGCGCTGAAGCAGTAAAGGTGCTGTTGCTCTTAGCATTTCGCCTTTCGGGTCTGCTATAACGAAAGATGTATTGCACTGCATAATGTTCGGCTTTGCGTAAAAACGCGTTTTTCCTGCGCCGCTGCCGCCGACTATAAGCACGTTTAGATTTCGTCTATGACTTTTCGCATTTAGGCTTAATGCCAAACCTTGCGACAATATTAAATTTTTTAACCTGTGCTTTCTATCCGCATATTTTCTTGCAATACTTGAAATATTACCCCATTTTGCCGAGCCGTGTTCTTCGCCCGGTCTGCGGTTTTCGCTTGACGAGAAATACACACCGATACCACAAGCAAAGAGAAACAAAAAAATGAGTATAGTTTTCAGACTATACTCATTTAAGTGTAAATATAACGGCTGATTAAGGCTTGCGGCTAAAAGCGTCAGCATATCGAACAGCTTTAAGTCTGCGTTATAGCACATAGCCACCTTTACCGCAAGCCATATCACAACAGGAATAAGCAGTAAAAACATAATTATCATATTCTTTCTGTTGTCCTGTCTGTTCAACTGCTATCACACCCTTTTTTGTAGGGACTTTTCATATTCATCAACTCCTTTGGGGTATAAAAAAACGGAGTAATCTTTTTATATTGATTACTCCGTCATCAGTTATCACTATTTAATTGTAAGTAGTTTTAATTTTGATTAATTTTAACTCCTATTCTGTTACTTGAAGTGGAACAATTGTCTGTACAATCCAACGGTCATCCTCAGTATATTCATCAATAAATCTTCTAATTAACAGCTTTATTACAAAATTTTCTTTCTCCTGTTTAGGCGGTAATTCTTCTGTTGCATTCATATGAATATGAACATATTGAAAAGAATCTTTACATATTCCATCGGAAACAACATTTTTAGATGGTTCTATATCAAATGTTGCTAAATCCTTAAAGGATCCTGTTATAGACTCAGTAAGTCTTATTTTTATTTCATATTTTTGACTAAATACTATTGTTTCATCTGGATTTAGAGTAGATGTATCTATTCTTTTTGATTGGGTAGCTGATACCAACACCGCTAAAGATGAAAGAGATAATTCTCTAATATTATTTGTTTCGGATATTTTAAATTTCTTAACAGGATTAAAATATACAACAAAATCTTTTTTTTCATCTGGTATTACATCTACAAAAGCAACATTCATATTAATATTTTTTATACACATATTATTCACCTTATACATTTATTTAATTAATCTTTTATTTCCCCAGAATTTTCCTCCGGATGCCACCTTGATTGTTCCTGTTGTTCTTTATTATATCCATCAGAAACCCCTATACGAGCAGCATAATCATCTCCAAATAAATCCACAACTAAAGCGTGATTTTCTACTGATATTTTATTGACAAGATATTTAAGGTCTGACAATTGCTCCTTTTCCTCATCATATCTTTTTCTGTCTTTAAAGGTCATAGCAATAGATGTAAGACTGGCTACTGTACCAACAACGCTCAGTACAATTAAACCACCATCCATTGTACTAACAAGGGGCTCAAAACTCGCTAAATTGTCAAAGTGAAGTTTGGGTTTTTGGGGTAAAAATCGAAAAATACCCT
>OJMG01003501.1_pt1 | contig 11828 bp, 6 predicted proteins | sample 1597141 | NCBI WGS metagenome assembly OJMG01 (sample SAMEA2452119, study PRJEB22498) | human gut metagenome | biome: human feces; feature: human gut; material: feces | place: Australia | collected 2012
GAAACAAACAGAGCGTCGAGTTTTTCATTCCCCGTCACGAACGGAACGTTCATCAAAGAACGGTCTTTCTTGACGACAGTCGGGCGGAACAGCTTGCAGGAATCGAGAAAATCGTAGAGAATTTTCGCTTTTTCTTCATTTGCCTTTTTCATCGCTTCGAGGCCGCCGCGGCGTTTAATCCACTCAAACACCTTTCCGCAGATATAAATTCCGTAGCAGGGCGGGGTATTGAACATGCTGTTTTCCTTTGCGTGAACGGCATATCTGAGCATGGTGGGCGTCCTCGGCAAAACGTCGTCCGTGACGAGATCTTCCCGCACTATAACAACGACCGTACCTGCCGGACCGATATTTTTCTGCGCTCCCGCGAAAATGAGTCCGTATTTCGTCACATCGAAAGGCTCCGACAAAAAACAGGAGGACATATCCGCGACTAAAATCTTTCCCTTCGTGTCAGGCAGATCGTGAAATTTCGTGCCGTAAATGGTATTGTTTTCGCAGATATAGACATAATCCGCCTCCGAAGAAACGGGCAGGTCGGAACAATCGGGAATATACGAAAAATTTCTATCTTCGGAGGAAGCAAGGATATTGACTTTTCCGAAAAGCGAGGCTTCCTTGGCGGCTTTTTTCGCCCAAAGCCCCGTTAAAATATAATCCGCGACGCGGTTTTTCATGAGATTCATCGGCACCATCGCAAATTGCGTATGTCCGCCGCCCTGTAAAAACAAAATCTTGTATTCGGGAGGAATCTTCGCAATCTCTCTGAGAACGGCTTCCGCCTCCGAGATGATTTTCCCGAATTCTTTGCCGCGATGACTCATTTCCATGACGGACATGCCCGTACCACGATAATCGAGAAGCTCTTCCTGAGCCTCTCTCAATACTTCCAAAGGAAGTTGTGCCGGTCCTGCCGAAAAATTAAAAATTCTGTTCATAAAAACCCCCGCGATAGAAAAAAGTATTTGTATTATTATATTATCAAAACACAAATAAGTCAAGTGAATTTTTTTATTTCCTTATAAAACAGCTTTCATAATAGAGAATGCAAGTAATGCCGCCCTATAAGGGTGGCATTACTTGCATTTCGTTTTGCATAAATTTTTATTCAGTTCTATTTCACATTCACAGAGAGTAAAAATCCTCTCCAATGAGCGTTTTTAATAGCACCTGTGCATAAACGCGATGCATGTAATCATTGGGATGATTTGTGTTGGAGGATGTAGTATCTTGAAAACTTTTCCGTAACAATAGTTCCTTATGAATCGTTGTTACGTCCGCGACACCTACACTTTCCCACTTTTCCTCTGCTTCAAGAAGAGATCCTACATAGGATTCGTGATAATTTCTCAGGCACGTATTTTGCTGATATCCTACCTTATCATTAGGAAGCATGCTTGTGACAACTACAATTTCGGCTTCAGGACAGCGCTTTTGAATATTTTTGACGATATTTTTAATATTGGCACAAAATGTTGCAGCGTCGGTAATGACTCCGTCGTTCATTCCGAAGGCGAGCACGACGAGATCAGGATTCTCGTCACAAACTTTTATATAATTTGTGTATTGCATGCCCCATTCGCTGGTTTCTCCGCTTTTTGACAGATTAACTCGGAAAATTTCAGCCCCGTATTTATCTTCGAGATAATCCATCGCAAGGTCGCAGTATTTTGGACAATACGGGGCGCGATCGACTTCCGCAAGGGCGGTAGATCCCCACCCGTAAGTGATACTGTCCCCATAAAATACTGCTTTAATATTTTCTCCACGGGAAAGCTTTTCGTTGAGCCGGGGAAAGTGCTCGCTTTTAGATTCCGGAATAGAAATAGAGCTGTTTTCCGAATGCGTATATGTGACAGCCAAGCACCAAGCCGACATTCCGGGATTATCCTTTGTCGTCTCTGCAACAATATAAGCACCCGTAGGAGTTGAGGCCGGAATTTGCGTCTGCAATCCATCGTCCGTATACGTCTCGAAATAGTATTGTTCGTACGGAAGAACGGGAATTTTTCCACCGTCAAGAATCCGCAATGTTCCCGCCTCCGTAACCTCATAATCCTTTCCCTCCTCATATTTCACCGAGAGGTCGGCGCTACGCACGGAAATAATTTTATCGATTGGATAAAGCAGGGGAATAGGTTCCGTCTGTCCTTCGGCATTCTCCTTGACAAAAACGCCCTCGGCATAAGAGACTTGTCCTTCCCATATCGGAGCAGTATATTTTCCCAGCTCAAACGTTGTCAAATCATAATCTTCCAAATCTATTTCAGAAGAATCTGTCGATGAAGGAACACTCGTCGAACTTTGGGAAAGAGAGTCCGAATGAGAGGGGCTATTTTCCGAACCTCCGCAGGAAACCATGGGGAACAATAAAGCTGCTCCCAAAATAAAAGAAGTCATCATTGTAAATCCTTTGGATTTTTTCATTATTTTCCTCCTTTTCACTATATTTAAAAGCGATGCCTAATTAAAATAAAAGCCAAACCCAAAATGACAAAAATCCCTGCCGTCGACGTAAAAGAACCGCAACCGGTTGAGCTCTCCCCCTTTTCCTCTTCTCCGAAATTATCTTCCGGTAAATATTCTACGCGAACAATGTTGCTCAATAACCACCAATTTCCCGTATCTCCCCGAAGAATGATTTCGGCATAATCTCCTTTATCCTGCCATGCAAAAATTTCTGCCTGTATCTCCGTCCTTGTTCCGTCAAAATTTTCTATGACGGCGGGTAAGGTAAATCCTTCCTTGGATAGTTCGGCTTTTTTCACGGCAGGTAAATTTTCCGCAGTCAAGCTCTCTGCCAACGCGCCGCAGGATACCGCATCATTGTTCGTAATTCCGTATACCCCGCTGCGAATCGCCATTTCTACATCTATTTCAGTAGGATATGTCCAATAAGCCGGAGGAAATCCTCTTTCGAGAAAATCCCGCATTAAATCGGGCAAAACATTTCCGTAAGACATGTCTATTCCCACATTTTTTTCACACAAGTCGACGATTGTCTTTCCTGTATCTTTATCCGGATTATTAAGGTCTATCGCCCAAAGATAAGGAATTTTTTCCCTTATGGACAACAACTGGTTTCGGTCAAAAGAAATGACGACGATTTTATCTTCCATTCCGTATTCTTCTATCTTACTCTTGAATACCTCCGCAAAATTGCCGGCCGACGTCTTTATCTCAAAAAATAACACTATATCTTTATCCTTGCAATACGAAAACAAATCGTCCGCCGTCGGTATCTCCGATTCTTCACCCGTCAGTTGATTCCCCAGATTTCGGATAATTTTATAGCGCTTTATCTCCTCTAACGTCATCGAACGGATATTTCCGCTCCCGTTCGTCGTGCGCGAAAGACTCGCGTCATGCATGATAACAATTTGATTGTCTGCGCTCAAATGGGCATCTACTTCGAGATGCGTAGCCCCTGCCTCGTAGGAAGCAATAAACCCCTCCATAGAATTTTCGTTATAATGGAACGGGTCTCCACGATGCGCGATATTGAGAGGTGAACGGGGAATCGTAAAACCTTTCGTCTCTTGTAGTTCCTCATATACTTCCGCGATTTTATTCGGATTTTCGTCCGTCACCAGACCGAAAGCGCCGGAGGCGATTCCCTTTCGTATCTCAAAATCTTCCGCACAATCCAATTTCACCCAAACCGCCTTCATACGGGACTGAATATAACTAACTGTATCCCTATCTGCCTGCGACGAGGACAAAATCAAAAATAACGCTCCCGCTTCATTCGATTCCCGTACCGCTTCGGCGGGGCGGATTATCCTGCGGGCAGAGTAATCCAAGGCCACTCGAAAATAAGGGATTCTCTTTCTCGCTTTTTTTGCCAATTCCGCCGTAGGTGTAATAATCGCCGCATCTGTAAGCTCCGGATTTTCCTCCGCATATCCGACGAGCGCCGAAAGCTGCTGAGCCGTCGATACGTAAAAATTGGGAATCACTTTACCGTCCGGCTCTGATAATGCGAGTTCGAGCGATTCTATCACTTTTTCCGAAGCGTCCAGGACATTAAGGTTTTCATCAATATAGTACAGAGCGTTCGTCGCTGCCAATTCGTCGTTATCCGCAGAGACATAATACAGATTGCGTGCGTCCGTCATTTCAGCCGCAATGGCGGGTGCAGAACGAAGGCGTAAAGAGGAGTAGTCCACTGTATCGGAAAAATTATATTTTTCCGCAATAGCCTTTACCCTGTTGTTTTCTATTTGAGCTATACTCATAAAAGCAAAAGATAGAGAAAGCAAAAACGTCACCGCGAAAATACACAAAAAGTTTCTTTTTTCTCTTTTATTAGAATATTCTTTTTTCCACTTCATTTGCGTTTTCCTTTTCAAACAGCATTATCGCCGCGCAAAGTGGCTTTTCCCCGAGGCTGATTTTCACTGTTCCATCCCTTTCGACAATTTTGACATTTCCGTAAGAGGACACAAAACGATATTCTTCGGAAGGGAATTCTACCGTTCTTTCCCTTTCATTATATGAAAAGGCATAACAGAGCAGTCTATCTCCGTCGGCACTTTTTCTGGCGAGTCGGACAAGTCCTTTCGGATGCCTCAAAGAAGTAATTTCGTCGGTATCGATAAGCACCGTTTCTCCATCGCGGATAATTTCTTTAATTGTCTGATAATATTCCACGCCTGACCGGACAATAGAAAGAATCTTTTCCGATGCAGTGAGAATATTTCCGGACAGACAAATTCTACCCAGCATGGCTTTGACCATCGTAAAATACACCTCATCAGGCGTATATTCAGAGAGTATGCTTGCCCAAATTTGCATCGTGCGGGGTTGCATGACCCGATGAAGGTCCGCCGCTACAACTGCCCCGTCAAAATTTTCGTGTGCATCGGAAAAGGAAACCATACTGCCCAAAGTCTGAAACAAAGGTTCATGGCGCATACCACCCGACGAGCAAATTTCCATAACCAATTCAGGAACTGCGTTACGAAGTGCCTTAAAAAATTCTACAACGCGTTCGATATGTAATCTAAGCCCTTCACCGGGACTTTCTGCTCCATCTGCGCCCATTCCGATATTCTCGTTATAATCTATTTTGATATATTTAATTTTATTTTCATTGAGCGTATCGATTACCCGACGTTTAAGGTATTCGGTAACTTCCTTTTTTCGGAAATCAAAAAACATGCGTCCGCCGTGGTCGATTACGAGACCGTCCTCTTTCAGCAGCAAATCTCTCCTTTTTGAAATTTCCGAAAGCGCAGTAACTCCTTCAAATTCATACCACAATCCTCCTGCCTTAAAGCCTTCCCGTTCGAGTTCAGATGAGAACTCTTTCAGACCTTTCGGGAACCTCGTTTTAGAAACTTCCCAATCTCCTAATTGGCTATCCCAGCTCTCGCAAAACCACCCCGCGTCGACGACGAAATATTCCGCCCCCAACGAACGCGCCGCCTTCATCTGCGGGCGCAGATTTTCCATCGTGGGATTGCCCCAGCTATACAGATATTCATTATAAATAACAGGGAGAGAATTTTCGGATAAAGGAAGGTTATATCTCGTCTCCTGGTATTTTGTAAGCGCCGCACACGCTTTCGTCAAATCTCCCTTCACCGCAGTAAAAAAGACAGAATGGGTACAAAAAACTTCCCCTTTTCCAAGTTTTTTTCGCCAGTGTCCGAAAAGATAATCCGCATGTCCGCCCGTCAGAGTAATTCCGCCGTAACGGTGCAGAGCTTCTATTTGCCATGAATCGGGCGCCTCCGTTTGCACCGCCCAAGTGACGGAGTTCTTTTTGTCCTCCAAAGCCATAAACGGGATATACCCGCGCGCAGGCATAGATCCGACTACGCCGATTTTATGAATCCGAACGCCGAGCGAGGACCAAGAGTCCTCAAAATTGAAATGAGAAACCGGAGTGCTTTCCTTTCTCCCTTCTCCGGACCAATTACTTTGCAGGCAATGTAAGACGAGCGTTTCGGGGTCGTTTTCTTCTTCAAAAGGAGTAAGTGCGGAAATCGCAAATGATGAAGCGAGCTCTATTGTCGTCTCCTCTCCCTCATTTTCTATCTCTGTCCTGAGCTCTGCCGCTTTGTAGCCTTTTCTTTGCGTAAGAATATGCCGAGCCTTCAAGCCGTCGGAATTTTTAAGGAGCGTGATTATCTCTCGTTTTGACTCGTCCTCAAAAACCTGCTGGTTATAAGGAATAAAAGAAAACGCAGTGGAGCTATCGTACAGAGTTGCTCCGGCAGAGAAGTCCCGACGGGGAGAATTTCCCGTACGGGCAATTTGTACCATGGGCTCTATTTCGGGATATGGGTGAGCGGAGTTAAAACTCTTATATAGCTTCCTCTCTTTAATATTGCCTGCCGTTCCTTCGGGAACACAAGTAAAGGACATTACTCCGTCCCGAATTGTATAGATTGCCGTCATACCCTCCAGAGGATAACAGATAATTTGTCGTTTTTGAAAATCCATAAATATTCTGCCTTTAATGCCCAATTTTTCGTAAGATACTATCCTTTTTTGGAAAGTGTATTGATTTTTATATACTTTTCCTCAGTCCAGCCCGATGTTCCGATAATAAATTTCAGCATATAGTCGTCACTGCGGTTTTCTTCCGTCAGCGTCTCTCCGTTTTTAGAGACATTGTCGAGATAAAACGTCCCGAATCTCGCCCCCGGATTTTGTAAATCCACTTCTGCCAGCCGAAGTAAATATCCCGTAGCATAAGTACAATGCACATTCTTAATATAGACTTCGTCAATAAGTTTTCCTTGCTGTTTAAGCTCACAATTTATGACGGCAGGAGAATAACATCGGTAAATCTCAATATTTTCAAAACGGATATTTTCCACCTTGTTGAAATGATCCCCGAGCTGTATCGCTAATGCACCGATTCTCTCGTCCCAATCCGACTGTGCAAATCCTACCGAACAATCGATAAAGGTGACATTTTTCACATCGTGATTCGTCTCCCAGACGACACCATACCCCAAGCCTTTATCCGTCCAGCAATCGTTATCGCGGAAAGTAACGTTATCCGTATATCCCTGCGCCGAAGTCGATTTCGTCTCCATCGCGTCGTCGCCCGTGCGTACAAAACATGCGGTGACCTCGGAATCTCGACAATCCGAAAGCATAATTCCGTCTGAATATGTCCGATACCCGAATAACATACATCGAGATACCGCGACATTCTCACAGTCCGTAAAACACAGAGTCCAAGTATTGGAATTAATCGAAATCACTCCGTCCACTTTGATATTTTTCGTTCCCTGAAAATCAAAGGCCCCCTTCTTTTTGGCATCTCCTCCCATACAGGCAGAAAAATCCACTACTCCGCGCCCGCAAAGCTTCACATTCTCAGTACCCGCCGAAGTCCGAAAGACAGGAGAATATTCCCCGTCTCCGTCAGGATAAACTTCAAGATAAGCTCCCGCCTCCAAATATACCTCGGCGTTCGAAGGAATACTCACGGAATCTATAAAGTGTCGTCCCTTTTCAAAATAGTATACCGTATTTTCCGCCTCAAAAGTCGTTTCTGCCATGGTATGTTTTTTCGCTTCCAGACGCTGAATTTCCCAGCCTTCGGGGACAGAGAATTCCTCATATTCCGCGAGATACAGCGTCAAGGCCTCATCGCCTTTTTTGTTAAAAGAAAAAGTAAAGCTCCCAAAATCGGAAAGGCGAGCAGTCACTTCCTTTTCCGAAATCTCTGCCTCCACTCCCCGCTTTTGTGGCAATATGGTTACAGAGGGCTCCCATTCGGAAAAAACAGAGGATTGTTCTCTCGCTGTAAGCTTGACCTCCACTTCAAAATTTTTACTTTCATCCGTCTTTTTTATGTCCGCCCAAGCAAAGGAATGAACGCTCTTTGCGCATCTCGTCGAATACACGGGCACCTTTTCACCGCCAATAGTCAAAGTATAATAGGGACTTATGCCCATACCATTCTTCAATGGTCCGTCGTGACTCGCCGCTCCGTCCGATACCTCAGACGCATAGCGGCCGACATCTTTGATCTCCGAGGCGTCGAACCATAATCCCGAAATTTCACAGTTAACTCTTTCTGCCGCCTCAGAAATGGACGCATTCTCCCCCTCCTTACACGCGGCGGGAAAAAGCATAATTCCGGCCAAAATAAATGCCCAAAACGCTTTTATTCTTTTCATGAAAAATTTTCCTTACTCGTCTGAGAGCTGATTGATTTTTATGCTGGACTCGCTGAATCGAGCTCCATCGTCGAGGGCAATATTAGTATATTCCTTGTAATTATCCTCTGTAATCTGTGTTCCGGCATAAGTAATATTATCGAGATAAAGTGCCCCTATCGTACTGTTCTGCCATGTTGCCCCTTCTAAAAGCCGAATAACTACACTCAGACAATATACGGGGAGATTCGTCTGCTCGACGTATTTTGCCGAGATATTTTCAAAATAGATATCTTTAATTTTTCCTCCCTCTGAAGCATTATTCGCACGATTGAATATACTTAAAAGGGAACAGGAGGTTTTATATACTTCTATGTTTTGAAAATGCACGTCCTCCCAAGTGGAAGTTTTGACCGAACCCATCTGAATGACACAGCAACCGAGATGCTCGCTCCAAGAAGCCTGTGCAAAGCCTACAGAATTATTTCTAAAAACGACGTTTTTCACATCGTGTTTTGATTCATAGATACAACCGTAGGCGATTCCTTTATCTGTCCAAACACAGTTATTTTCAAAAAGAACCCCCTCTGTATAGCAATCGGAGTCATTGGAATCGGTAAAAGCCTTTACCTCCATTGCATCGTCGCCGGTACGAACGAAACATTCTCGAGCCGTACTGTCCTTGCAGTCGGAAAACATAATTCCGTCCGAATACGTCCGGTAAGAAAAGAACATACAGCGGGAGACATTTATATTTTTAGAATTATTGAAGCACATGGTCCAATTATGGGAATTGACGGAAATCAATCCTTCTATGTCCATACCATTCACCTGGGTGAAACTGTAAGCTCCCTTTGTCTTTGCGTCTCCCCCCATACAAGCGGAAAAATCTACGAGTGCACGTCCCGCTATTTTTATATTTTCGGAGCCATTGGCAGAAATTGCTGCAACGTAGTCGTCCGTCCCTTCTTCATAAATACGCAGAGAAGTTCCCCGTTCAAAATAGAGAATACTGTTAGAGGGTAAAGAAATCCCAGAAATATCATAGGCTCCGCTCTTGAAATAATAGAGCGTATTTTCATCGATAAAAGTCGTTTCGGCCTGAGTATATTCTCCCGCCTCAAATGTCCGTGTTGTCCACCCCTCTGGCGCGGATATTTCTGAATACGGAGCCACATATAACGTTAACGCCCGATCCGCTTTCTCGTCAAAAGTAAAGGAAAAACTTCCATATTCCGCGATCGTAGCCGAGACAGTATCACCGTTCAGCGTCGCCTTTACCCCCAATTTTTCGGGCAGAACCGTAACGGATTCTTTTTCTCCCGAGAGCAACTTCACCTGTACGTCGAGGGCAAGGGGGCCGTCTGTCTCTATATCTATCCATGCAAAGGAGTGAACGTTATAACCGCACCGCGCGGAATAGACAGGGACTTCTTTTCCGTTGACAGTCAGACTGTGATATACTCCTTCGACAAATCCATAATCTAAGGGACCGTCGTGACTGGCACCGTTCGGCTGTTTCGTTTCATTGTAAAAGGTTTCCATATCCGTCTGCGTCTTTACCTCCGAGTAGGAAACGGGATAAATTTCGCAAAAGGTAGCAATCTCCGAAGAGCTGTCAGGTGAGGACGACTCTCCGCCGTCCGAGGAGGAAACGGAGGGCGAACTATTCGTCCCGCCACCGCCGCAGGCGGAACCAAGGAGCAAACATATTGCTGTAAGCGTCGAGAATAATGCTGTTAGTTTTTTCATAAATTATTGCTTCTCCACTTTTCCAACTAATATCAATTCTCTGTAAGCGTATTGATATGAAGATATTTCTCCATATCATAACCGCCTACTACGTTGTCGTAAATATAACCGTCTTCCTTGTAATTTTCCGGTGTCAAAAGAATATCGTTCGATACGATATTATCGAGATATAAATCATAGATAAAACAATTTTCGCTGTCATAAGTACGGACGTTCAGGAACGCTCCGTAATTCCTGCGTGCGGTGATATTTTTGAAATAGATATTTTTGACAATTCCGTAGCCTTCTCCCCGGCCTCCGCTTCCGCCTATATATACGTTCAGCAGTCCATCGTTATGGGACATGTAGACTTCAATATTATCAAACGTAATATTTTCCATCACCGCGCCTTTTCTGTTCCCCATCTGAATGACGCAGCAGCCGAGATGATTGCTCCATGTACCGAGGGCAAATCCGACCGAACAATTTTCAAAACGCACGTTTCGGGTATCGTGATTGGATTCATAAATACAGCCGTAAGCAACCGCCTTATCCGTCCAAGCCGCGTTGTTTCGGAAAAGAACGTTATCGGTAAGCCCATTTGCAGTTGTCGATTTCGTCTCGAAAGCGTCGTCCCCCGTGCGGATGAAACAATCCTCGACAATCGCATTTTTGCAGTCGGACAGCATCACTCCGTCCGCGAATACCCGATAGGCAAAAAACATACAATCCTTGACCGAAACTCCTTCGCAGTCGTTCATGCAAAGTGTCCATGTCTGAGAATTGATAACCGTGATTCCATGGAATGAAACGTCGTCCACCTGATTGAAAATAAGCCCGCTTTTATTGTTGGAATACCCGGCCGGAACCTCTCCCCCGCAACAGGCGGAAAAGTCGAATAATCCCCGCCCTGCGACCTTGACGTTTTTTCCTGTCCCCGCTGTGAGCGCCGCATTGACTTTTCCGTCTTCAGAAGGCATTATTTCGATATAAGCGCCTTGTTCAAGATACAATATGCTATCCGACGGCAGAGAAATAATGTCCGTCTTATATCTCCCTGCCTTAAAATAATAAACAGTTTCGCCCTCTTGGAACGCAGTTCCCGATTTCTTCTCCACTGAGGAATAGTCCCCCGGCTCTATATATTCTATCGCATATTCCCCAAAAAGCTCCTCCGTGTCTTCTTTTTCTGCCACAAATACGGTAAGCGCTTCGTCCGGTTTTTTATTGAATGCAAACGAGAAACTCCCGAAATCCCGAATGACGGAAGTTACCTTGTTTTCCCCAAGCTCTGCGGTCACCCCTGCACTTTCAGGCAATACGACAACACTCGGCTGACGCTCGGAAAGCACCGAACCTGCATCCAATACCGTCACCTCCGTATTTAAGGCAAACTCTTTTGCTTTGTCTGTCACCTCCACGTCGATATAAGCAAAAGAATGTATTCCGTTGGCGCTTCTCGTAGCATATACAGGAACATCTTCTCCATTGACTGTCAGCGTATAGTAAGGGCTGTAAATTACTCCGTCGGAAACGGGTAGATTCGTTGACACCTCTCCCGCATAATTGGAAATATCCGAAATCTTTTCTATTCCTTCATATCTCGTGGGATAAATACGGCAATTTGCTTCTATCGGCGTTACGCCTCCGGAAGATGCTGAATCGCTCTCCGTTATGCCTCCGCATGCACTCCCTCCGAGTACAAATGCAAGACAAACTCCAAGGCATGCCGACTTAAAAAATTTGTTCATACTTTTCCTCCTTAAAAATTCCTTCCCTGTCTTTCAGGCAAAAGCCCCTTTATTCTTTTACCGAACCTATCATTACTCCCTTAACGAAATATTTCTGTAAAAAGGGATAAATGAGTAAAATTGGCGTAATAGAAACGACAATCATAGCTGCATTCTGCCCTTGGGAAAAGAGTTTTGAACCATCGAGCCCGACATCGGGGTTGACGGGTGTCTCCCC
>OJMG01003507.1_pt1 | contig 11814 bp, 9 predicted proteins | sample 1597141 | NCBI WGS metagenome assembly OJMG01 (sample SAMEA2452119, study PRJEB22498) | human gut metagenome | biome: human feces; feature: human gut; material: feces | place: Australia | collected 2012
CTGTGGGCGTAACGGTAAAACATGGTTACGGTGTTCGTTTCAGTCCGTTTACAGGTCTATATAATAGGAAAGGATTCATTGCTGTAACGTGTAAACTCAATTCTATATGAGTATTTGAAAAAAGAGGGATAAAAGAGAAAATGAGCGCGTATATGCCCGAATGCCTGTACGCGCGCGCGGGAGAATACAACGCAACGTTTCAGGATTTGACGCTGTAAGGCTGGCGGCTCTTTGCTGTCAGCCTTTCTTTTGCCCGTTTTCTCCCCTGATACCTCATGAGCCTGCAAAGTGTGGAATGCTAACGCCAAAGTTTGCTGCCGCATAAGGTATCCGCTCAGTAGTTCTATACGTTATCAGTCTATCAGTCGCCGGCGCATTGTCCGGCGCAGGAAGGAGGTTCATTTTGCCGGGTGAAAAGGATCTGCACCCGTATCAAAAGTTCTGCGTGGATTTTCTGGAGGAGAAGCCGCAGTGCGCTTTATTTCTGGACTGCGGCCTCGGAAAAACCATCATCACGCTCACGGCCATCCACCGCTTCAAGCGCAACTGGACACTCGGCGCAAAATGGCAATTCTCGGGAGGACTCCCCTACACGCCTTACGACGAAGAACGCTCATCGCGTATCGACGAGTGGGAAAAACGCCACCGCCCCTACACCGACAACACCCGATTCAACGAAAAACGCAACCCGGCCTATCATCAGCTCGACTTGCGTATCGACAAAACGTGGTATTTCAAAAACTGGAGAATCGGAGGCTACATCGACGTGCAGAACGTGTACGATTTCAGTGTGAAGGGACAGGACCTGCTGACTCCGACCACCGACGAAAACGGCAACAAACTCACCGACCCCGAACGTCCGGGGCATTATGTCATGGAACGCATCAGCCACGACCTCGGCGGCACCATCCTGCCGACGGTAGGCATCACGGTTGAGTTTTAAGATTGTTGCGGTACTGCTGGGGCGACATGCCCATCTGCTTGCGGAAGAACGTGCCGAAATAGGAGGCATTCGGGAAATTCAGCATATCGGAAATTTCCTGCACGGTCATCTGCGTATTGTTGAGCAGCGACATACTCTTGCGCATGATGGCCTTGAACACCAGTTCCTGCACCGTGTAGCCGCTGACCGACTTTGAAAGCGCCGACAGATATTTCGGCGACAGGCAGAGTTTGTCGGCATAGAATTCCACACCCCGCTCCTGCATGAAATAGCGGTCAATCAGTTCAATAAGTTTCATGAACACTTCATGCTTATGGCCCACGCCATTCTGCTGCGCTGCCACTTTCCGGCTATAGATGGAACAAAGCCGATGGGTCAACGCAAGCAAGAGCAACTTCCGTTCATGTTGGTTAAAAAGGCTGTCTTCCAAAGGAAGCGTACTTTCCAGCAACCGCATATAGTGGACCGCCTCCTGCTCTTCGCCCGTTTTCCATACATAGCAGGGCTCAGCCGACAACTGCGAGTAGGGATACATCGACAGAACGAGATTTCCCATAATGTCGCGAATCGGTTCAACCTGATAAATCAAGACACAAACTTCCAGCCCCTCTTCTTCCTTCGTCACTTCCAACGACGAATATTCAGGCACAAAAAGCGTGTCGCCCGGCTTTGCCTTGTAGTCCTTTCCGTCGAGACGAAAATCAAAGCCGCCCGACCGGCATATAATCAGTCCGATGCCGTTCACCTTATAGGCGGCGTCCTTCAGCACCGGCGGGAATGTGTGCAAAGTGCCGCCGGAACTGCATATATAAGTCTTTGCCTCAAGGGCATCATTCAGTTGTTTCAATCTTTCGTCGTGGTTTTCCATAAGCGAAAGTCCGGGGGATGTTTCCCAAACTTCCGCTAAGTTAGTAATTTTCGTTTAGGATACGGTATTACCAGCACAAATATCGTGCAGGCAAGACAAGCATAGAATGTCCATCCGGCCAAATCCTTCACACCGGAAAGCGTGGCCTGAACCTGTACGCGGCCTTTTGCCGACATGGCAGCCATATTGACGGCTTCCGTTTTGCTCTTTCCCTGATACTGCATTCCCTGTACGGTCTGCATGAACGAGGCAGAGGCATCGGGATTCAGCATATCAATTTCATGGGCATAGCGGGTGACATAATGCTGCTGGCGTTCCTGAAGACCGTTGGAATAGAGCGACGTTCCGATAGCCGGGCCGAGCACCATTCGCACCGTCAGCATGATGCAAATCCACGTAGAAAGATATTTGTACGGCATACGCTGGTTGGCATAGACGGCTGTCAGAGCATACAGAATCACCATTCCCACCGAACGGATAATGATAGGATATTTCATCCGTTCAAACAGTCCGTCGGTCTGCACTTCGAAATACATGAACAGGGCTGAAAATCCGATAAACAGGAATCCCAAAGCGAACAGATACTTGAAATGCACGCCCTTGTTGCGAAGCAGTATCACCAGAATGACACCAATGGCATAGCCGGCCAGACACCAGTTGCCGAGCGTGGCATTCTGCCAGTTGTCGATTTTCATGCCGACACCCGTAAATACATTCACCAGCATGGAACTGGAATTGAGAATCATCAGCAACAGAAACAGCACCATTCCCATCCGCACTGTGCGCAACTTGAAAATGTCAAACAGAAAGAAATGAGATCCGCGCATCCGTTCCAAATAAATTCCCAACAAGCCGGTCACAACTGCAATAACAGTAGCCCAACGGATGGAAGAATCGCTGTACCAGTCGAGCACTTTTCCATAAATCAGCACATATACGATGCACAGGAAAAACACACTGAACACCACCACGTTGGCAAACTTGCGGAAATTAATCGGGAAACGCTGTCCGATATAATTGTGGTAAGGCATTGTAAAAAACACAAGCAATATCGAAACAAGCACCATTCCCATCATGTAGTAGTACACGTACTGCCATTCGTATTCATAAGCCAACCATGCGGTCAACCATGTTCCCATCTGACCGAGAATCATGAAAAACAGATAAATCATCGGCTGACTGCTGCTCTTTTCCACATCGAGCTTGTCCCAGCCTTCTTCATCTTTCGGTTCCAGTCCAGGAGTGATGTTGCGGGTAGCTTCCATGTTGAAAGCGTACTTGATAAGCGTAAACAGATTGGTCATCATCAGCACCATACGCACAAAACCCATCACAAGGCTACTGAGAGCCAACAGGAAAATGCTGTCGGTCTTTGCGCAGACATAGCTCAGCAGATAAAGAATCACAAATCCTGCCAGACACATCATCTTTTCGCGGCGGATGCACACCAGCCGATAGAAGAACGGTGCGAATGCAGCCATCCCAATAGAGGTGGCAAATGTGGCGAACTGGATATGTTCGGAAATGATGCCCAATCCGCCCACCATTTCTCCGACATTGGAGGAATAGACTCCGCCCACTGTCAGTATCGGAAGAAACAGAAAGAGGAGAATCAGAATGCCGAGCGGTTTCGGCACCCAATTATAGAACGGATAGTTCTTAGGATATGAAGCCATAGTCTTTTTTCTACAATTTAGCTTTGACGACTACCATCATGCCGGCAGCCAGTTTTTCGTTATCTTCTTTGGAAAGGTCGGTAAAATCGATTCTTACCGGAATACGCTGTTGGATTTTCACGAAGTTTCCGGCAGAGTTGTCGGTCGGGACAAGGGAGTATTTCGAACCTGTAGCACCGGAAATAGCCGTAATTTTGCCTGTAAATTCCCTGTCGCTGACAGCGTCGACCGTAATTTTCACCTCTTGTCCTATTGAAAGGTTTTCGATTTGCGTTTCCTTATAGTTGGCCACAATCCATTTCTGAGTGTCGGGGATGATATAGGTAATGGTCTGTCCGGCATTGATGAACTGGCCTTCTTCCAAAGCGCGACGTCCGAGCTTACCGTCGCAAGGAGCGGTCACTACGGTGTAGGAAAGATTGAGCTTTGCCATTTCCAAAGCGGCTTCGGCACGCTGTATGGCTGCTTCCGTACTCTTGCAGCGGGTTTCCACCTCGTTCACGCCTGAACGAGCTGCCGTTTTCTGGCGTTTTACGGCATCGAGTTTCTTTTTTGTAGCTTCATACTCCGTTTCTATCTGTTCGAGCTGAATCGGGGTGGCAGCCTTGCGCTCCACGAGGTTCTGATAACGCTGACGGTCCTTTTCCAACTTCGACAGGCGGATTTCGATTTCAGCGATGGAAGCGTCGTAGACAGCTGCACTGTTCTGTGTTGTCTGCAAAGTGGCGTTGACGACATTGGCACCTGCGATAGCATCTTTCAAAGCGGCTTCAGCTTCCATGACACGGATGCGGTATTCGCGGTCGTCGAGAATGAGCAGCGTGTCGCCTTTGTGCACTTCCTGGTGCTCGGTGAAGCAGATTTTCTTGATGTAGCCCGAGGCACGCAGATTAACCGGTGAGATATACTGCTCGATTTGAGCGTCGTTGCTCACTTCCGTGCTTTTGTAGTCGAAGAAAAGCAGCGCCACTTCAATCAGTCCTGCCACGATGATAGCCACACCGCACAGACTGACCACGATTTGCCAGCGGCGCAGTTTCTTGAGTTTTCGGGTCTTTTCTTCGCGAGAGTTAGTTGTATTGCTGTTGTTTGCTGTATTGTTTGAAGTTTCCATTGTTTTCTGTTTTTATGTTGTTTCGGATGTTTGATTTATTTGCTTAATATGTCGAGTTTGCCCGTCAGTTTCAGGAGCGAAAGGTTGGTCAGGCGATAGTTGTAGTGGGCGCTGATATAGTTGTTCTGCGCTTCGCTCATCCTCATTTCGTCCTGAAGCACTTCGGTCATCGAGGCGATACCTTCTTTGTAGCGGTCGGTCGTGACGGTGTAGACATCTTCGGCAAGCAGGTAGTTGTCCTTTTGTTTCTTGAAGTTCCGCTGATTGTTGCGAAGGTCATTAGTGGCGTTGGCATATTGGGTTTCCATATTCTTGCGGGTATTTTCCTGTGCCAGTTGCAAGTTCAGTATATCCACTTTTGCTTTCTGCTTTTTATACCGTTTGTCGAGTCCGTCGAATATTGGAATCCGCAACGAAATGCCAAGTCCGTAAGAGTCGTACCACTTGGCGGACGGATGCGACTGGAACCAATAGCGGGCCTTGTCGGTATAGGCACTGACAGAAAAATTTCCCGTAAGGGCTAACGAGGGCAGATAGCCGTCGCGAATCATGCGTTTCTGCTGTTCGGCCATTTCCAGTTGGGATTCGAGCAGGCGGAATTCATAAAGATTGTCGGAAAGTCCGGTAAGTTCCACCTCAAGAATACTTTCTGTGTCGACCGGTTCAAGGGCGATTTCCGCATCTGCCGGATAGTCGATGACGTATTTCAGCAAGTTGAGCTGCTGTGTGAGCATGGCACAAGCATTGTCGTACTGCACCTGCATGTTTTCCAGATTGATGCTCACCCGCTTTACGTCCACTTCCATCGCCATACCGTTGTCGTAGAAAGCTTCCGTGATACCTTTCAGTTCTTCCAGACGGGCGATGTTGGCCTTTATCAGACTGATTTGCTCGGCGGAAGCCTGACCCAGATAATACATCTTGCTGATTTCCATCGTCAAGTCCTCTTTTGCCTTTTCATAACCCAGGCGGCTGATTTCCTCCATCGTGCGGGCTATCGAAACAGACGTATAGACGGTCTGATTGTAAAGCGGCATCTGCAACTGGAATCCGGCGTTGGCACCGTATTGCAGTGTTTTTGTCACGTTGTATGGATTTCCGTAGGCAGAACCGTCGGTCACCGATACGGGCGGTTCAAAATTATCATTGAAATTCGCAAAGGCGTTGATTTGCGGAATCAGTTTCGAGCGGTTTTCCGAAATGGTAAGCCGGTTCTTCTCAATTTCATTTTTCTTGCTCTGTAGCGTGAGGTTGTTTTCTATCCCTATCTTGATGCAATCGCTCAGCGACAGAACCGTTTGTGCGTTTCCATTCATGAAAAGCAAACCTAAAAACGTAAATATAGACAGTTTCTTAATCATACTTGTTGTTTTTTATCCGTCACAAAATTAGACACTTATATCCGACACTATCTATTCACATACACTCCAACGATGTTCACATTTTCCTTTTCTTCTCAAAATATGCCCCTTCACAGCCGATACCCGCATCAAAAAAACAGAAAAGGACGACATTTTTGGTTTTCTCGTTTTATTGCTTAACTTTGTAATTCATGTGTTTGTAAAAAAGATTGTTTAATCAACTGCGGCAAGCGGGATTGTTGCTCGATTTGTCGGATGCGGTTTTGCCGTGCCGGCCGTTTGCCACTATATAACAAGGAATATATATGCCCAAAATATCTGTTCGCGGAAATGAAATGCCGGCTTCGCCAATCCGCAAACTGGCACCGCTTTCCGATGCCGCCAAAGCCCGTGGCATCAAGGTGTACCACCTCAACATCGGCCAGCCCGACCTGCCCACACCTCAGGCAGCCATCGACGCCATCCGCAATATCGACCGCCGGGTGCTGGAATACAGCCCAAGCGCAGGCTTCCGAAGCTATCGCGAAAAGCTGACCCGCTACTATGAAAAGTTTAACATCCATCTGACCGCCGACGACATTATCATTACCTCGGGCGGCTCCGAGGCCGTGCTGTTTGCCTTTATGTCGTGTCTGAATCCCGGCGATGAAATCATCGTGCCGGAGCCGGCCTATGCCAACTATATGGCATTTGCCATTTCAGCCGGAGCCGTTATCCGCACAGTGACGACCACCATCGAGGAGGGCTTCTCGCTGCCGAAAGTGGAGAAGTTTGAGGAACTCATCAACGAGCGCACAAAAGCCATCCTCATCTGCAACCCCAACAATCCGACAGGCTATCTGTATACACGCCGCGAAATGAACCAGATTCGCGATTTGGTGAAGAAATACGACCTCTTCCTCTTTTCCGACGAGGTGTACCGCGAATTCATCTACACGGGTTCGCCCTATATTTCCGCCTGCCACCTGGAAGGCATCGAGAACAATGTAGTGCTGATTGATTCCGTGTCGAAACGCTACTCCGAATGCGGCATCCGCGTCGGGGCACTGATTACGAAAAACGAGGAGGTACGCAAGGCCGTGATGAAATTCTGCCAGGCACGCCTCAGTCCGCCACTTATCGGACAGATTGCCGCTGAAGCGTCACTCGACGTGGACGACGATTATTTGCGCGACAACTACGACGAATATGTGGAACGACGCAAATGTCTCATCGACGGACTGAACCGCATACCGGGCGTCTATTCGCCGATTCCGATGGGTGCGTTCTACACGGTAGCACGTCTGCCGGTGGACGATGCCGACAAGTTCTGCGCATGGTGTCTGAGCGAATTTGAATACGAAGGCGAAACCGTGTTCTTGGCTCCGGCTTCGGGCTTCTACACCACACCCGGACTTGGCCGCGACGAAGTGCGCATTGCCTATGTGCTGAAAAAAGAGGACCTTGTGCGTGCACTGTTCGTGCTGGAAAAGGCATTGGAAGCCTATCCCGGCCGCATTAGATAAAAAAACATATACAATGACTTAGCAGAGAACCCGGAAGCCTTTTTTATCCATCTTTCCGGGTTCTCTTTTTATATGAACAGTCACCAGTCATCAAATCATGCTATTCTTTATAACTTTTCCGATGGGCCACTATGGATTTCATATTTTTCAAGGCCCAGTCTGTCAATGAATGTATAATCGGGACAAGCGTCTTTCCGGTTTCTGTCAGTTCATACTCCACCCGAACAGGAACTTCAGGGAAAACAGTGCGTTTCACCAGACCATCAGCCGCCAGCACTTGCAACGTACTTGAAAGCATTTTTGTTGATATATCTGGTATCAGTTTCTGCAACTGATTAAATCTTACAACTTTATTTTCATCCAAGACAAGAATTACCAACAATGCCCATTTATTACCGAAACGAGCTACAACATTTCGGATCGGACAAATCTCGACTATCGAAAATTTTTCTCCTTTTTTCACCATCCCAATTAATTATTATTCAACAAAAGTAACCTAAAGGTAAGTTACACACAACAATGTAACTCATTGCATATTAACATTATGCATCTTATCTTTGCATCGCTTTCGGAAAGCTGCCTTTAATGATAAAGGTACTCTCTTTTTATCAGTTACACAACAAAAAATATTCATATTTATGAAAAAATTAGAATCAATTGCATCTGCCGAAAATTTTCAGGCAGTCAGTGTCGGAAAATTTGACGAATTAAACGAATATCTGCTTGAAATCTCTCCCGAAATGAAAATACCGGGAAAAGTGTTTGTCGGTTCTGCTCTCCGTACAACCGGAAGCGAATTGTCGTTCCAGATGTTTCAGCCCGGCACGGAAACGGGATTTCTGCATACGCATAAGAATCATGAGGAACTCTACCTGTTTTTGAGCGGCAAAGGCGAGTTTCAGGTTGACGGACAAATATTCCCCGTAGCGGAGGGCAGCATCGTGCGCGTTTCTCCTTCAGGAAAAAGATCGGTCCGCAACAATGGCGACAAGCCGCTCGTGATGCTCTGCATTCAATACAGAAGCAAGACATTCGACCAGACTGATGTCGCCGATGCAGAGCTGCTGCAAGAACCGGTGAAATGGTAACAAGCCCGAATGTTCCTGCACATGTCGAACTCTTGCTATTCTGACAAAAAATTCATAGCTTTGTTTTCAAAGAAAAACAAATTGAAATCCTATGAACAGAATATGTGAATTGTTTGGCATCCGCTACCCGATTATTTCCGGGGGTATGGTGTGGTGCAGCGGCTGGCGACTGGCTGCCGCAGTGAGCAATGCAGGAGGATTGGGCCTGCTCGGAGCGGGTTCGATGCATCCGGAAGTGCTGCGCGAACATATCCAAAAGTGCAAAGCGGCTACCGACAAGCCTTTTGGCGTGAATGTGCCGCTGCTCTACCCGGAAATGGATACCATTGTGCAGATTATTATCGAAGAAAAAGTGCCGGTAGTGTTCACCTCGGCAGGCAATCCGAAAACATGGACTGCCAAGCTGAAGGAAAACGGCATCAAGGTAGCGCACGTTGTCAGCAGTTCAAAATTCGCACGCAAATGTGAGGAAGCCGGAGTCGATGCCGTCGTAGCAGAGGGCTTTGAAGCAGGCGGACACAACGGACGCGAGGAAACGACTACAATGTGCCTTATCCCGGCCGTACGCCGTGCCACTACTCTGCCGCTGATTGCCGCCGGAGGTATCGGTACGGGCGAATCGATAGCCGCTGCCATGTCGCTGGGTGCGGAAGGCGTGCAGATTGGTACGCGCTTTGCCCTTTCGGCTGAAAGCTCGGCACACGAAAACTTCAAGTCGCTCTGCCTGAACCTGGAAGAGGGCGACACTCGCCTGCTGCTGAAACAGCTGGCACCGACACGACTGGTGAAAGGCGCATTCCTCAACGCCGTGCAAGAAGCAGAACTCCGCGGAGCAAGCGTCGACGAACTGAAAGCACTTCTCGGCAAGGGCCGCGCGAAAAAAGGCATATTCGAAGGTAATCTGGAAGAAGGTGAACTCGAAATCGGACAGATTGCGTCGATGTTCCGCAAGGAAGAGCCGGTGGCCGACATCATGAACGACCTCGTGGAAGGCTATCGCCGGGCTGCATCCCGCCTGCCACAGGAACTGTAACAAAAATTTAAAACCCGATACATTATCCGAAGCCGACACTTTTTCCCGTCGGTTTCGGATAATTTTGCTTAGGAAGAATGGCTTTGTTTTTTCAAGGCAACATTGTAACTTTGCAGAAAAAGCTGGAGAATGGTTCAAAACAAAAGACATAAACCGCAAGGCGGACGACGGAGAACGACGAAGAAAAAGAAGGGAGATTGGCTGTTTGTCAAACTGTTAGGCACAGTCGTCATCATCTTTGCCGTGGCGTTCGGCATTTTCCGTGCCCTGGGCGCATGGAACGCGAAGGACATCTCGATGCCCGAACTATTCACTACACAGGAGGAACAGACACTGCCGGCCGACTTCGACGGCAACGGCCTGCTTGACGTTAAGGCTCCGGAATCGATTGACGAACAGTTTGTCATCTACAAGGGCTTCAACGTGTCGTTCAACACCAAACACCGCATACCCAATTACGTTGTCTACGAACTGACCAACACCGAAGTGAAAGGCGAGGAAGCACGCGCCAAATCGTTCCGGCGTGACGAGAATGTGGACAACTGCCCCGAACCATACGACTATACCCGCTCGGGATACGACCGCGGACACATGGCTCCGGCCGCCGACATGAAATGGGACAACGAAGCCATGCGCGAATCGTTCTATATGACCAACATCTGTCCACAAAAGCATGCGCTGAACGGTGGTGGATGGAAACGGTTGGAAGAGAAACTGCGCGACTGGGCAATGCGCGACGGTGCGCTCGTCATCGCCACGGGTCCTGTGATGGGCGATTCGATGCCGACTATCGGCGAAGGAGTGGCCGTGCCGCCGGGTTTCTTCAAAGTAGTGCTGGCACCGAATGCGAAGCCTATGCGCGCCATCGGCTTCCTGTATAAGAACGAAGGCGGACAAAAGGTGGTGGAACGCCAGGCTGTCAGCGTGGACAGCGTGGAAACAGTCACGGGATTTGACTTCTTCTACAACCTGCCCGACGATGTGGAAAATGAAATAGAAAAATCAAGCAACTATCAATTATGGAACAACTGAACATCAAACATAGCGACGACACCATCTGTGCCATCTCCACTCCGGCTGGCGTGGGCGGAATTGCCGTAATCCGTGTAAGCGGCGAACAGGCCATTGAAATAGTCATGAAATCATGGAAAGGTGCCGACCTGACGAAAGTGGCAAGCCACACGCTGCACCTGGGACGCATCGTTGATGCAAACGACGAAATCCTCGACGAAGTGGTAGCGGCGATTTTCCGCGGCCCGAACTCGTTTACAGGCGAGGACGTTGTGGAACTTTCCTGCCATGGTTCGCTATGGATTCAGCAGCAGCTCGTTGCCCTGCTCATCGACAACGGATGCCGTGCGGCAGAAGGCGGAGAGTTTACGCGACGCGCCTTTATGAACGGACGCATGGACCTGTCGCAGGCGGAAGCCGTAGCCGATGTCATTGCCAGCAGTTCACGTGCCTCCCACCGCATAGCCGTGAGCCAAATGCGCGGCGGATTCAGCCGCATGCTTGCATCGCTGCGCGAACAGTTGCTTGAATTTGTTTCCCTTATGGAACTGGAACTCGACTTCAGCGAGGAAGACGTGGAATTTGCCGACCGTACACGCCTCATCGAACTGGCGGAACATATTGAAGCCGTCATCGGCAGCCTTGCCGAATCATTCGCCGTCGGCAACGCCATCAAGAACGGTTTTCCCGTTGCCATCGTAGGCGAAACCAACGCCGGGAAATCCACCCTGCTCAACCGCCTGCTCCACGACGACAAGGCACTCGTGAGCGACATCCGCGGCACGACGCGCGACGTGATTGAGGACACCATCAACCTCGGCGGACTCACCTTCCGCTTCATCGACACGGCGGGCATACGCGAAACTACGGACACCATCGAATCGATGGGCATTGAACGCACGTTCAAGAAGCTCGACGAGGCAACCATCGTACTCTGGATGATTGACGGCACACAGCCGGCGGACAACATACGCACACTCGCGCCGGAAATCGTGGAACGCACCGACGGCAAGCACCTCATTGCCGTACTGAACAAAATCGATTGCCTCACCGACAATCAGCGTGCCGACCTTCATCAGGTAATCGCAGAAGTGGCACCGCAGGCCGACATTGCCGAGATATCGGCAAAACAGGACATTGCCGTCAACGAACTCGAGCAACGCCTCATCGCTGCCGCCAACCTGCCTGAAAACGACCCGAACGCCGTAGTCGTCA
>OJMG01003519.1_pt1 | contig 11795 bp, 8 predicted proteins | sample 1597141 | NCBI WGS metagenome assembly OJMG01 (sample SAMEA2452119, study PRJEB22498) | human gut metagenome | biome: human feces; feature: human gut; material: feces | place: Australia | collected 2012
GAGGGGGAAGACTTTAATGACGGAGCGTGGGGACAAAAGGCTTTTACGCGTGAGGAATTGGATCGTCAATGGGAATTTGTAGCAAAGATGACGCTTATCGTAAAAGATATCATGCTGGGCAATGTGAAATTAAACGAGCTGGGGCGCCACGAGGAAGCGTTGGGGCGGAATGCGATTTTCGGCGGCTTTCAGGGACAGAGAATGTGGACGGATTATAAACCGAACGGAGATTATACGGAGGCTATACTCAATAGTACATTTGACTGGAACGGCAAGAAACAACCGTTAATTTTAGCAACGGAAAGCGATAACTGCAATGGCTTGACCATGCTTTTTGAAAATCTTTTGACAGGCAGAGCGAGCATTTTTGCAGATGTAAGGACGTATTGGAGTAAAGAAGCAGTAGAGCGTGTAACGGGTTGGACGGCGGAAGGGAGAGCGGCAGATGGTTTTATCCACTTGCTGAATTCTGGCGCGGCTGCTTTGGATGGAACGGGAGCCAGTAAGGACGAAAAAGGAAATTCCATCATGAAAGAATGGTGGAAGGTGACGGAGAAAGATATCGGGGAAATGTTGGAGGCTACAAGGTTTTCCCCTGCAAACCGAGGTTATTTTCGTGGAGGAGGATTTTCGAGCACCTATTCGACGAAAGGGGAAATGCCTGTAACGCTTGCGAGGGTGAATATGGTGGATGGAATCGGATATACGATGCAAATAGCGGAAGGTTGGACAGTGGATTTGCCTGAACAAGTGGATAAAATACTTTTGAACAGAACGGATCCCACGTGGCCGAGTACGTGGTTTGTACCTCGTCTTAACACTACAAACGCGTTTTCGAGTGTGTATAACGTTATGTCGAATTGGGGAGCTAATCATGGCGCATTCTGTTACGGTCATATTGGAGCCGAGTTGATAACGTTAGCAAGTATGTATCGAATTCCCGTGAGCTTACATAATATCGAGGAGCAAGATATTTACCGTCCGCACGCATGGAGCGCGTTCGGAACAAAAGACTTGGAAAGTGCGGATTATCGTGCTTGTGCACATTATGGGGAATTATATAAATAAATTATGAAAAAGGAATTAAAAGAAGCGTTATCGGGGAATTTGGAGGAATATAAAAGCATACCGTTTTGGTCATGGAACAATTTCTTGGACGAAAAGGAGCTGGTGAGGCAGATAGAAGACATGAAAACCGCGGGAATCGGCGGATTTATCATTCATGCGCGGACAGGCTTAAAAGAGGAATATCTCGGTGAGAAGTGGTTTTCATGTATAGAGGTGTGCTTGGATAAAGCGAAAGAGTTAAAAATGCAGGCATGGATATATGACGAAAACGGCTGGCCAAGCGGTTTTGTCGGGGGAAAATTACTTAAAAAAGAAGAGTATCGAGCGAGATTTTTAGAATATACAGTGGGAGATTACGACGCGTCCGCGTTCGCATGCTTTACGGAAGATAAGGAGAAAGGGTTTGTTCGCGTGCGAGAGAAAAAGAAAGGAGAGAATAGGTATCATAATGTTTATCTACGTATAAGTCTCGCAAATACAGATATTCTGAATCCGAGGGTGACGGAAGCATTTATTGAAGAGACTCACGAAAAATATTATGAACGGTTCAAAGAGAGATTCGGGCGCGAACTTACGGGGTTTTTCACGGACGAACCACAATATTACCGTTGGGGGACGCCGTTTACATCCTATGCGGAAGTAGAATTTGAAAGAATGGGAGAAGATATCCGCGATGGCCTTATTTGGTTGTTCGTACATGACGAAAGGGGGTACGGCTTTCGGGAAAAGTATTTCAGGATTCTCAATAAACTATATGTAGAAAATTTTTATGGAAAACTATATGATTGGTGCAAAGCGCATCATTGTAAGTTGACGGGACATTCCACGGAAGAAAGCGCATTATACACGCAGATGTGGGGCGCTGCGGCGGTCATGCCAACATATGAATATGAAGATATTCCTGCGATAGATTGGTTGGGACGTTGTTATGGTAGAGAGTTATCGGCTAAACAAGTCGGAAGCGTTGCGAGCCAATTAGGTAAAAAAAGAGTATTGACGGAGACTTACGGATGCGCGGGATACGACGTAACGCCGAAAGAATTGAAAAGTATCGGAAACTTCCAATATTTCAACGGTGTGAACATGATGTGCCAGCATTTGTATCCGTATTCGATTGCGGGGCAGGGAAAGATAGATAATCCGCCGATTTTTTCACCACAGGGAAATTGGTTTAAAGAGTTCAAAGTATTTAACGACCATTTTACCCGTTTAGGATATATTGTCGCAAATACGCGGGAAAAATACGATATAGCGATTTTGCATCCCCAAAGGGAGGTATGGCTGGAATATGTACAAAAAGAGGATTATGAAAGCGTAAAAGGAATAGAAGACGAGTTCAATAAATTATTAGACGCGTTACGGCGAAAAGGAGTAACCTATCAGCTTATAGACGAGCGCATCTTGGAAAGATACGGAAAAATCGAAAACGGTGCTTTGCAAGTAGGTGAAAACAATTATGAGACTTTAGTGATTCCGAAAATGCGTACTATCTCTCGTGAGACATATAACCTTTTACGAGGATATGAAGGAAGATTATGTATCCTCGGAAAATTGGAATATATAGATGGAAAAAAAGCGTCGATTACCTTACATGGGAATATTTCGCTTGATGAGATAATTGTTTCAGCAAAGATAAAGTATAATTGCGATGGTGGAAATAGTTTCATCACTTCCCGAGTAGGAACGATCGGTGATTTCATGTTTTTGGAAAATCTATCCTCAACGGAAGAAAGTCGCATTACCTTGACAGACATAGCGGAAAAATATGTCGCGCTGAATCTAGAAACGCTCGAAACGCAAAAAATATCGAATCGTATTCTGTTGCCTGCAAAGGAGAGCTTGATTCTTGTTAGGGACGAAACGGCCGAAGAAACAGATTATATTGCTACGGAGAAAGATGTAACAGATGCATTCGAAGTAACGGGAATTTCAGAAAATTATTTTGTCATGGACTATGCCGAAATAAGCAAAGACGGAACAACATATGGGCCCAAACGCCCGATTACATGGATTTTTGAGTCACTTTTAAGAGAGGACTATAAAGGGTTAATTACGGTTCGCCAAAGATTCGTGCTAAAAGAACGAATGCCACTGAACCTAGTTATGGAAAAAGCGGATTTTTTGTCTATAAAAATAAATGGACAAGACATCTATTTGAAAAAAAGCGAGTTTGATATAAACTTTGTCGAGGGAGAAATTGGTGAGAACGTAAAAGAAGGCGAAAACGAACTCACTTATACGTTCGAATTTTTTCAGCACAACGGAGTGGGGTTTGCCTTGTTCGATTCTATGGCGACGGAAAGTCTCAGAAATTGTCTCTATTATGATACTTCGATCGAAACGACTTATTTGAAGGGTGACTTTGTCGTAAACAAAGACATGGTTATCGAGAAGAGAAAAAAATTCCCTCAAATAACCTCGGCTTTATATAAATATGGTTATCCTTTTTTTAAGGGGGAGATTGTCCTGCACGGAAAGTTAGAGAAGCCAAAAACAGGCAGAGCGATACTGTCTCTACGGGGCAGATTTATGGCGGCCGAAATAAAGATTAACGGCCAAAAAACGAAATTTGTTTTGGACGATAAAGGAGATATAACGAATTATCTGAAAGAAGGAAAAAATAGCGTTCAAATTACTTTGAAATCGAGCCTGAGAAACTTATTTGGTCCGCATCATTACCATTCTGAGGACAATTTGTATGTAAGTCCATTCCATTTCACTTTTCGGGGCAAATGGGGTAAGCAAGAAGCAGCAAAAGATTATATGGATCAATATAATTCGGTGCCTTTCGGGGTAGAGAATATTATTCTGACTACCGAAAAGATTGTGCGCAAGGATAAGAATATAGAATCCGAACACAATTCATAAAGTATAGCGGGCGATTACTTTATTTGACCTTGGGCGAGTACGGTGACATATTTATAACAGTTTTTAGCAAAATGCAACCCATCAATTTTTGCCGGTTTAAATGGAATATTCCATAGAAATAAATAAAATATTCAAAATAACCCTATATATTATGTATTTATACGTCTCCTAAGATTAAATTTCGTGTTTGATTCCTGGCGGGACCGAGAACGGCGAGTACACTGTGTATGGCAGAAAATTTACAAAAAAGTGGTAAAAAATGAGAATGAAGTGTTTGATAAGTGGGACGATTTTGCCACAGATATTCATAAGGAACGGAACAAAAGAGCCTGAAATGCTTTATTTATAAGGGAAAACGTCAGTAAAACTTGTTGCATTTTTTATATCGATAAAAAGTCTCTCTAATCGTCGTAATAGGATACACGTAAATAAAGCGACACAATGCCCGACTGCAAACCGCGGTCGGGCGTTCCTGTTGTCCGACCAAGGACTTTCGAACGGGACAGCTGCGAACAATATCATTTCAAGGGGGTGATAACGAACAGGCAAAGGCAAACTGACGAGCCTTGATCGTCGGCAAACAAAGAAAGCAAGAGGAGGAAAAAAATGGATAACAACAAAATCGACAAATTTACGTTCTACGAGCTGTATGCGGATATACTGCAAGGTGTTTGGACGATACAAGCGCGGGAAAACTTGTAAGTTATATCTGCGAGTTTGAGTTTGCAGATACAAAGCCTGCGGACGGCGAAATGACGGATAAGACAATCATACATGGGAATGCATAAGGAGAACCTCGAATTAAAAAGTCAAGATAATGATATGTAATTTAACAAAAGGCAAATACCTTGGGAAACAGAATATAAAGTTTATAGATACAGTAGGCAATATAATAAGTAGACAGTAAAAAAGTATCTCAAAAACCAAGAAAGATAACTTGAAAAGGAAATAAAAGGCTTACTCTTATGCGGTAGGCAATCTTATGGGAGCGTTTAATGACTCCGCTAGTATCCACGCCTTTTAGCCGATTTCTAAATTTCCCCCAATTTAGTTAAATATTCGTGGGGAATTTAGAAGAAGTATTAAATTCAATATGTGCAAATAGCGAGTTCGTAAAAGAGTCCGAAATTATCATCGGACTCTTCTCTTTTATTAGCCGAAAATATATTTCAGATCACCTGTTTTCCTCTTGATTATACTGTCAAAATGTGTTATAATATAATAAAATTTATGAGAAGGTCGCAAAGATAATGAAGAACAAAGAAATTACCGTATTGGATCAGGAAATCCATATCAACAAAGACGATTATTTCTCTCTTACGGATATTGCAAAATATAAAAATCCTGAAGATCCGCGATTTGTCATACAGAATTGGATGCGCAGGATCGATACAATTCAATATATAGGATTGTGGGAGCAATTGAATAATCCAAATTTTAACCGTGTCGAATTCGATACGTTTAGAAGCGAAGCCGGACATAATTATTTTACAATGACGCCGAAAAAATGGATCGACGGCGTAAACTCCATCGGTATTATTTCCAAAGCCGGAAAATATAACGGCGGCACATACGCACACAAGGATATTGCTCTTCAATTCGCATCTTGGATTTCGCCCGAAATCAACTTATATATTATCAAAGAATTCCAAAGACTCAAAGCGGACGAGCAAAAGCAACTCGGATGGACGGTGAAACGCGAACTGTCGAAGATAAACTACCGTATCCATACTGATGCAATTAAGGATAATATCATTATTCCGCTTGAAATTTCAAAAGAGCAAGCGTCTTTCGTTTATGCAAACGAAGCCGACGTTTTGAACGTTGCATTATTCGGTATGACCGCGCGTGAATGGAGGGATAAAAACCCTGATAAAAAAGGTAATATTCGCGATTATGCCGAAGTATCGCAACTTGTATGTCTTTCTAATCTTGAAAATCTGAACGCATATTTGATAGAACGCGGATTAAGTCAACCGGAACGACTTATGGAACTGAATAAAGCGGCGATCCGTCAAATGAAGGTTTTGGCGGAAGAGGCTCCTAAGCTATCCGACGGCTTGGACGAACAATGAGGTGCACTATGAAATTCTCCGAAAAAGTAAAATATGCAAGAATGAAACTTCTTTTAACGCAGGAGGCATTGGCAAAAGAACTCGGCGTATCTTATGCAACAATCTGTCGTTGGGAAAAGGACAACCGCGAACCGCAAATCGTTTCTCAAGGCAAATTTTACGCCTTTTGTGAAAGTAAAGGAATTACGTTTGAGGACTAATGGAGAAGTGTGAATGGTTACGAGTAAAAAATTTGGAATAATTTACTATATTTCAAGGATGTAATTGCTTATAGATAAAGACATGAAGGAGAAAGAATTCATACCTTCAACCGCGAAAAGAATTATATTCTTCACAGACTTACTTATTCTGCGAATATAATTACGATTACTTTTGCTAAGATATGATCTCCATTGTAGATATGAAGATGTAAAGGAACCAATAATGTGATTGACATAGAGAGGATAAAGATTTTGAAACACATCAAATCGCCATTAAATTACACTGGTAATAAATTTAGAATACTTGATCAAATACAGCCTTATTTCCCTAAAAAAATTGACGTAATGGTTGATTTGTTTTGTGGAGGAGCAACTGTTGGACTAAATACGGAATGCAATAAAGTGATTTTTATTGACAATGAACCAAGAATAATTTGGTTGCTAAAATATTTGTCTGGATGCAACATTGATAAGTTGCTGAATGAACTTTTTGTATTGATAGATAACTATGGTTTGTCCTGTTCTTTTAAGAATGGTTATAAGTATTATAGACAACAAATACTTGGTGGAAATCCGAATAATGGGTTAAAAGATTATAATTCTAATGGTTTTTATAAACTTCGTGATGATTATAATGCTATCCTAAACAAAAATACCGCTACAGCGAATAAATTATTGTATTTGCTTATTGTCTATGGTTTTAATAATGATATTCGTTTTTCGAAAGATGGCAAATATAACTTGCCCGTTGGAAAAACAGATCTAAATAATAGCAATGTAAAAAAATTGACTGAATATATCGAACGGGTTAAAAACATTCAAGCAGAATTTATATGCGGGGATTTTTGCTCGCAACATATACAACAAATAATAAGAAAAGCAGATTTTGTTTATATGGATCCTCCATATTTAATAACAGACGCTGTATATAATGAGTCCAACAAATGGAGAGAGCAAAACGAGTATGAATTAATTAGGCTGATGAATTTCTTACTGGATAATAAAAAAAGTTTTGTTTTATCAAATGTCTTGGAAAAACAAGGTAGAAGAAATGAACCTTTATTCTATTGGACTACGACAAGAAAAAACGATATAAATATTGTAGATATTGATTATCACTATAGAAGTGCAAGTTATAACAAGAAAAATCGCAACGCAAAAGAAAGAGAAGTAATCATATGTCCCGCTGGAGTAAGAACAAATGATAGAGATAAATAATAGACGGTATATTGGTGCAAAATATAAGTTGTTATCAAACATTGAAGAAGTGATTAACAACCATATAAACGAAAAAGATTACACTTTTGCTGACTTGTTTGCGGGCACGGGTGTCGTTGCTCACTCTTTTGCCGAAAATGGGCATCCGGTAATAGTAAACGATATTTTATACTCAAACGTTGTTGCGTACCATGCTTGGCTTGGAACTGGTGAATATAATTCCGAAAAAATTGTAAGCATATTACAGGAGTTAAACGGGCTTAAATCTTGTGAGCTTTGCGAAAATTATTTTTCAAGAATCTATGGCGAAAAATATTTTTCTATTGATTGTGCAAAAAAAATCGGTTATATACGTGAGTATATAGAATTGCATAAAAGAAATTTTTCTGAAAGAGAATACTATATTTTATTAACATCCCTGCTATATGCAACAGATAGGGTTGCAAATACAGTAGGTCATTTTGAGTATTTTCTTAAACAACAACCAAAAAACGAACGGCTTGTTTTGCAAAATCTCAAAATTTCGCCTACTGCCAAAACTCAAATCTTTAATATGGATGCAAATGCATTGGCAGCACAAATCAATACAGATGTTGTATACATAGACCCCCCTTATAATGCAAGGCAGTATGTTAATTTTTATCATGTGCTTGAAAATTTGGCACGTTGGAATAAGCCAGAAGAATTCGAGGGGAATTCTATGAAGTTTAAGCGAGATGAATTAAAAAGCGGGTATTCTCGTTCTGAAGCCCCCGTTCTTTTTGAGAAACTTATTTTGGATTTGAAATGCAAACTGATTGTAGTATCGTATAATAATACATATAATGCCAAAAGCAATGCTTCAATTAACAAGATACAAGGACAAGAAATATTTGATATTATGTCAAAACGTGGCAATGTTCATGTATATTCTTTTGACTATAAATATTTCAATGCGGGAAAAACAGATTTTAATAATCATAAAGAATTGCTTTACGTCTGCGAGGTGAGCAAATGAAACTATTAGATTTATATAAAGAATTGTGTAATGATAAAACGTTTTTTGAGCGCTATTATTCTACAAGTGGTTCTAATTATGGAAAAATATTTTTCTTTATTAGTACTAATTACCGAGGTATTTTAATTAAGAGTGGTAATAGATTGCAGGGGTTTGCAAACGGCTTTAGAGTAATAGAAAATGTTGAAGGAAAAAAACGTTCTGATTGGTCAAGGCGTGTGGGGACACAGCAAGAAATTGAAAAGCAACATGTAGTAAATATGCGTAAGTCTGAATTATTCAGAGTTGTTGATGATGCATATGAAAAAACTAGCAGAGGTATTGTTTTTAAGAAACTTATTGAATCAGATAAATTAACTCATGAAGAAAAAAACTTCCTGTGTTATTTGTTGATTTTAACGGGTTATTTTAATGATATTCCTAATTACATAATCGAAAGAACAAAATATGTTTATGAACAATGGGAAAAAGCCGGATATAGTTCTACGGATTGTTTTAACATTCAAAAGGTTTTTGTTAAATTTGCTATTTCTGCAGAGCATACCTATGACATTTTTGACTATGACTATGTATATTTAGACAGTTTCTTTCAAGAACTTGACGGTTTGAATTTCTTATCTGTTTATCATAATGCCACAGATGTAGAGAAACAAGCGTTACACGAGTATATTATTTCCAACTATAAAAACAAGAGATTTGCAGATAAAAATAATGATTGTGTAATTAGTTATAAATTTAAGCCCGGTGGAAACTATGTAAAAAACACAGTTATAGATAATGCTTGGATTTTATATGTTACAAAAAAAATTATTGATAAAGCGGATACCGACTTCGACTCATTTATTGCTACTGCTATTTCTGCTTATAAAGAGATTTTTGATGTTGATGAGTCCCAATTGCGTTCATTTATTTATGATACGGACAAAAATCGCAGCGTTTTGCAAGTCATTTTTGGCAAAGCAGCAAATGTTCCGATTCCTGCTTTGGTTGTTGCAAAAGATTTAACACAACAAGAAATTGAGGAATTTTGCACTAGCGATGCCACTGAACTCGAGGGAGCAACAAAACTTGATGCAGTAAGCACATCATTGAAAAAACTTGCAAAAATTCAATCAAATTATAAATGTGCTCTCGATGAATGTGAGATTTGCAAATATTTCACCGCAAAAGAAAATGGGAAGAACTATTTGGAAATCCATCACTTTATTCCTAGGGAATTTGCAAATGACTTCGATTATCCGATAGAGGTGCTTGAGAATTACGTGGCATTATGCCCTAATTGTCATCGCAAAATACATTTAGCCGTGGATTCTGAACGTAAACACATGATAAACATAATTTTCAATCTACGACAAGAATTGCTTGCAAAAAAAGGGCTGGTTATAACTCTTCAAGACCTGTATAATTATTATAAAATTGATGAATAACCACAAATTGAGCTTGCTTACGGCTTAAAATCGGGAAAAGAAAATTTAAAAATGTTTTTGGATGGAATACAAGCGCACATAACGGTTCTTTATGGTATACAATTATAAAAAGCATTGAAAAAACGCTTGACGAACAAATGTTTGCATGTTATAGTATAATAGACTTGATATAAGGTCAAGCATTGCGCCATAAGAAAAGGCGTTGTCGGGCGTAAAGAAGTTGCCCGATCGTTCGTTCCCTTTTGTGGATTCGGACAGGATAATTACCGTCGTTTACCATAGAATTGAAGTCAGGTGTAGCAATTCCGCGACGGGCGTTGAAATCGTTAAAAAAGAGAGATTTCGACGTGGGTTTTGTTGTGATACGATTTTTTAGATAAAATCGACTAAAAATTAAATAATCCGGATTAAAATCCGTGCGAAGAACGAGCCTATAAAGGCAACCGAAATCGCACGGATTTTTTTGTCTGCGGATACAAATCGGAGGCGTTTTATGTAACAAAAATAGAAACTTAATACTAACTTTTAAGTCGGTGATAGAAAAAATATCAGCGGCTTTTTTGTCGTCTTTCGGGAGGTGAAAAAATGACAAATTACAATCAATATTACCCGCCGTAGCGGGAGAAAACTTTGGAAGCAAATGCGAAGCAAAACAGATGGCTTATGAGCAAAGTGTAGCCCACTATACTTCCAAATGGAAGTTCGTGGGCTCTGCGAGGCTGTGAATCCACTATAAAAACAGTAGTCAGAAATTACATACACACTTTGCTCAAAGAGAATAAAAAACAAATTTCAGGAGGAAAATCATCATTTCATATTTAGTGTGTCATATGGAAAAATACCATAAACAAGACGTCGCTCCTATCGAAAAGGAAAACGAACGGGACGAAAATTACAAGTCGGACAATCCACAGATAGACAGCGAGCGAACAAGAAACAATTATCGGTTTACGCCATATTTCGGAAAGACTTACACGGAGTTCATAAACGGCAGGATTAAAGAGTTAGGCTTATCCCCGCGCAAGGATGCGGTCGTAATGAATTCGTTTGTGTTAGGTTCGGATAAAACTTTTTTCGACGGTTTAATCAAGGTCGAACGGTATAACTTTTTCTCGGACTGTTACCAATTCTTTGCAGAAAGATACGGCGTAGAAAACGTTATCGCGGCGGTAGTACATAACGACGAAACAACGCCGCATATGCACTTAAACTTAATGCCCGTAACAAAAGACGGACGACTTTGCAGTAAACAACTTTTCGATAAACCGCAACTGCAACAATTGCAAACGGATTTTTACGAAACCGTCGGAAAACGTTGGGGCTTACAGCGCGGAAAAGAAGGCAGCCAAAAGAAACACCTTTCCACAGCCGAATTTAAGGCAAAAAAGATAATCGAGCAAGCCGAAGCCATACGGGAAGAAAATCAAGTTTACGCGGACGCTTTAACCGAGGCAAAGAGCGGAGAAATTCCACGGAAACGCGGAAAGTTACAGGAACAATTGATTGCTTTAACGGCAGACAACGCCGACCTTTCAAAGCGGCTTACAAAATCTATGGATGAAACGCTCGAATATGCTCGAAAAGCAGAAACTTTGCAAAAGGAAAAGGAGAACAATTCCCATTATACAAACGTCGGCAAAGAACTTGCAAGAACAAATCCGACGGAATATCGGCGTATAGTCCACGGAAAGCCGAAAACAATCAATAACTTTTTCGATTCTGTTCTTTCCCTGTTCACACAGGAAGTAACGCGGCAAGTCCCGCGCCTTCAACTAATAGAAGCAGAACTCGAAGAAGAACGCAAAAAACAAGAAAAACTCAATAATAACGACAATTATAAGAAATAAAGGGATATTTTCTGCTCCGTTCACAAAAAGAGCTTGACTACTGAGAGTAAAATCGTTATAATATGTATCAATACGATTTTATATTTTCGGAGGAA
>OJMG01003529.1_pt1 | contig 11764 bp, 10 predicted proteins | sample 1597141 | NCBI WGS metagenome assembly OJMG01 (sample SAMEA2452119, study PRJEB22498) | human gut metagenome | biome: human feces; feature: human gut; material: feces | place: Australia | collected 2012
GCAGTCCCGCCTCGACTTCACAGTACACGCTCGTATGGCGCACTTTTTTCAGCTCCGCACAGATGTAGTCCGCCATATCCGCCATACAGATCAGATACGCCTGGTTTCCATCGATCAGAATGTCTCCCAGCTTATACCGCTCCACGCCGAGATTCATCAGTGATCCTAAGAAATCACGGTGTGACAGCGCATCCGCAAATTTTTCATTCAGCGGGCTGATGCGCACGACTGCGATCGGAAGCATCGACGCATCACCGTCCTCTGCATAGGATGGCAGAAACAGCGCCGCTTTCCGTTCTGCCGCCTCGTATCCGCCGGACAGCACGTAACGCACGCCCGGGATTTTATTTACCGTGCGGTAGAACAGATCCTGCTCCGCCAGCGTCAGAAACTCCGTGTGTGACGGAACATCCCTGTGATAACACTGCTCTGCCAGATCCTGAATCCGTCCTACCAGCACTTCTTCCTCATTCATGGTAATCCCCCTTTGATACACCGCGGGCTGCCCCTGTTTTCTTTCGGGCAGCCCACATATCACACTTTATTTATCAAGCAGCATCGACAGTCCGATCCGCTTCTTCGCCAGATCAAGGCTGATGACCTTCACTTCCACGATATCGCCGACGCTCACAGCCTCCAGCGGATGCTTGATGAAGCGTTTCGTCATCTGGGAAATGTGGACGAGTCCGTCCTGATGCACGCCGATATCGACGAATGCACCGAAGTCAATGACGTTGCGCACGGTTCCCTTTAAGATCATGCCGACCTTCAGGTCCTTCATATCGAGCACGTCGGTGCGCAGGATCGGGCGCGGCATCTCGTCACGCGGGTCACGGCCAGGCTTCTGCAGCTCTTTGATGATATCGCGCAGCGTAATCTCGCCGACACCGATCTCCTCTGCCATCTTCTTGTAATCTTTGATGAAGAACGCCGTCGGTCCCTCGCTGATCTGCTCTGTCTTCATATTTAACTTTGCAAACAGCTTCTCGACTGCCTCGTAGCTCTCCGGATGAACGCTTGTGCCGTCCAGCGGATTTTTGCCGCCGGTGATGCGCATAAAGCCCGCGCACTGCTCAAACGCCTTCGGTCCGAGTTTTGCCACTTTCAGGAGCTCTTTTCTGCTCTCGAAACGGCCGTTCTCCTCGCGGTATGCTACGATGTTTTTTGCAATCACCTTGCTGACACCGGAAATGTATTCCAGCAGCGACGCGGATGCCGTGTTCAGATCGACACCGACTTTATTCACGCAGTCCTCAACGACACCGCCGAGCGCCTCGCCGAGCTTCTTCTGGTTCATATCGTGCTGATACTGGCCGACACCGATGGATTTCGGATCGATTTTGACGAGTTCTGCCAGCGGATCCTGCACACGGCGTGCGATGGAAGCGGCACTTCGCTGTCCGACATCAAAGTTCGGGAATTCCTCGGTTGCCAGCTTGCTTGCAGAGTAAACGGATGCTCCTGCCTCGTTTGTGATCACATACGCAACCTTCTCCGGGATCTCTTTTAAGATCTCGACGATGATCTGCTCGGACTCACGGCTTGCAGTTCCGTTTCCGACAGAGATCAGGGTGACGCCGTATTTGTGGATCAGATCTTTTACGGTCGCTTTTGCTGCTGCAATCTTCTTCTCATTCGTCGGCGCGGTCGGATAAACCACGGTGGTATCGAGCACTTTTCCAGTCGCATCGACAACAGCCAGCTTGCATCCCGTACGGAACGCCGGGTCCCATCCAAGGACAACCTGGCCTGCGATCGGCGGCTGCATCAGAAGCTGCTCAAGATTCTTTCCAAAGACCTTGATCGCACCGTCCTCTGCCTTTTCGGTGAGCTGATTTCTGACCTCACGCTCGATGGCCGGAGCGATCAGACGGTTGTAGGCATCCTCGATGGTCGCCTGCAGAACCGGCTTTGTCTGCGGATTCTCTTTGGTGATGATTTTTTTCTCGAGATAACGCAGGATTTCTTCCGTCGGCGCCTCAATTTTGACGTTCAGGAATTTTTCTTTCTCACCGCGGTTCAGCGCCAGCACACGGTGTCCGGCAATTTTCGATACCGACTCGGAAAACTCATAGTAATTCTCGTAAACGGACTCTGCTTTCTCATCCTTTGCTGTCGAGACGATTAAGCCCTTCGCCTCGGTTCTGCGGCGGATTTCCATGCGGTAGTCCGCCTCATCCGAAATGCTCTCCGCAAGAATGTCGCATGCGCCTGCAATGGCATCCTTTGCCGTTTTGACTTCCTTCTCCTCAGAAAGAAATGCCTCTGCTTCTTTTTCAAGCGGCTCTTTTGTCATCTGCAGAAGAATGATGTTTGCCAGCGGCTCCAGTCCTTTTTCTTTTGCGATCGTCGCACGCGTCCGGCGTTTCGGGCGGTACGGGCGGTATAAATCCTCTACAACCACGAGAGTTGCGGCCTCTTCGATGGATTTTTTCAGTTCTGCGGTCAGCTTGCCCTGCTCCTCGATGCTCGCCAGGACAACGGTCTTGCGGTCATTTAAACTGCGCAGGTACATCAGACGGTCATACAGATTTCGCAGTATCTCATCGTTTAAGGAACCTGTTGCTTCTTTTCGATATCGTGAAATAAAAGGGATCGTGTTTCCCTCGTCAATCAGTTTCACTGCAGCTTCTACCTGCCACGGTTTGACGTTCAGCTCGGCTGCCAATACCTGATTCATATCCATAGGTAAATTCCTCCTGTTGTCTCTTCCAAAACACGCTGTTCCTTCTCTGTTTTTCCCGCATAAAAAGCGGGACCCTTGGCGGAACAGCCACTCTATTACCTTATCAATAGGTCTTGTTTTTGTCAACCTTACATGATAAAATCTTTACTATAGCTTTTTTGACAGACTGCGTGTGAAACCGCGCTTTTTTGCAGAAGAAAGGACATTTTATGACACCAGAAAATTACGATCCAAACACCAATGAGTCCGGAGATTCCTATCAGTCCTCCCATCCGTACGGCGTGCCTGAGGGCCAGCGTCCCGGACCGTATCAGCATTACCAGCAGCAGCCTCCCGTACAGCCGCCGCGCAGGACGGGTTCGCAGGCCCTTGCGGCCGCTTCGATGGTCATGGCGATCTGCTCCTTTTTGTTCATGCTCAACATGGGTTCCCTGTTTTTCGGCTCGCTCGGCGTGATCTTCGCCCTTTTAAGCCGCGGCGCAGGACGCATGAGCGGCACGGCAAAAGCCGGTCTGGCGGGCTGTACCATCGGCATCATTGTCGGTATCTGCATGTATGCTTCTTTCCTGCTTTTCAACATGGTCAGCGGCGGCAGCACCAACCTGCTCGAGCGGTATTACAATCAGTACATGCAGGAATACCAGATGACACCGGATAACGGAACAACCACCGACGGAAATACTATTTAGGTACCAGAAAGGATTTTTCATGAACGGACAAAAACAGAAATTTTCAGAACTGAAAAAGCAGGCCCGTGAGGCCATGGCAGGCCGATGCGGCACGCTGGTGGGCGCAACCGCGATCAACCTGTTTCTCACCTTCTCCTGCTCCCTCATCCCGACGCTGATTTTTTCAGGCACAACGCTGTACGATATCATTTTCCTGAATCTGACGCTGTTCCTGTTTTCCCTGCTCCTCAGCCTCTTCCAGGCAGGCTACTTAAAAATCTGCCTCTCGACGCTGCGCGGGGAACCGATTTCCGTCGGTGATATGCTCTACGCTTTCTATCACCACCCGGACCAGTACGTGCTGATGTTCCTTATCATCAACGGCATCAGCTCCGTGATCGCCCTGATTTCCAGCATTCCGGGCTTCCAGTATCTTTCCTCCCCGAGTGCGGAACTGACGCTTGGAACTGCACTTTCCATTGACGCCGAGCTTTCTTCGCTCATGAATGTTTACGTTTATAAGCTGATCGGCTCTCTCGTTTCCACGCTGGTGCTGGTTCCGTTTTCCCTTTCCACCTTCGTGATGAACGACGCTCCCGGCATCGGCCCGATCCAGGCGATCCGTCAGAGCTTTGTGCTGATGAAAAAGAATTTCTTCCGCTACATTCTGCTGCTCCTCAGCTTTTTAGGACTTGAGATCCTCGCATCCTGCTCCTGCGCCATCGGCTTCTTATGGGTGATGCCGTATATGCAGATCACGATGGCTGCGTTCTATCAGGAACGGAAAGATATCCTGTATCCGGCATCGGAACCGGTGGGATATGATACGGATTCCTTTGGATCCGGCACAGATCTTTAAAAATAAATCTTAAGATAACTAAAAGGACGTTTCACACCCCTTGCTTTACGGCTGTGAAACGTCTTTTTAGTTATGTCTATTTCGAGATCTTAAATTCTCGCGCGGATTCTGCTCTGGATTCCGTCGAGTTTCTCTGCTTTTTCTCTGTACTCCTGCTCTGTGATTTCGCCTGTGATGAATGCGAACTCCTCGGACAGACTTGGAACTGCTACGATTTCTACTTTTCCGAACAGCTCCTCGATCTCACTCTGGCGCTCTGCGGCGTGGCCGGATACGCGGACGAAGAAGCGGCTTTTCACATCATCGATCTGCAGCAGGTTCAGTTTCTCCTCGCTCCAGCTCATCATGATGTTTCTGCCTTTGTTCTTTGCGCAGTCTACAACATCGGCAACAACGGCACTTGCGGTCGGGAGTTTTCCTGCTCCGCTTCCGTAGAACATGGCATCACCCAGTACATTTCCGTGGATGAAGATGGCGTTGAAGACACCGTTTACGCTGTACAGCGGGTTTTTCGCGTCAATCATCACCGGGCTTACCATAGCGTAATACTGATCACCCACCTTGCGGCTTGTTGCGAGCAGTTTGATTGCGGTTCCCATCGAGGTCGCATATTTGATATCCTCTGCGGTGATCTTTGTGATTCCCTCGGTGTAAACCTCTTCGTAATTGACTTCTTTTCCATAAGCAAGAGAAGAAAGAATCGCAATTTTACGGCACGCATCGTAGCCTTCTACATCTGCTTCCGGGTTGCGCTCTGCGTAGCCGAGGCGCTGTGCCTCTTTTAATACATCCGCGAAATCGGAACCGTCGCTTGCCATTTTGCTTAAGATATAGTTCGTGGTACCATTTAAGATACCAGTTACTTCATCGATCTCATCTGCAGTCAGGGAGGAGTTTAACGGACGGATGATCGGGATACCGCCGCCGCAGCTTGCCTCAAACAGATAGTTTGCGCCGTGCTCTTTTGCAATTGCAAGAAGCTCGGTACCGTGTCTTGCCACCAGCTCTTTGTTGGATGTGCAGACGCTCTTTCCAGCCTCCAGCGCACGTTTTGTGAAGGTGTAAGCCGGCTCAACGCCGCCCATGACCTCGACAACAATATCAACCTCCGGATCGTTTGCGATCACTTCGTAATCATGTACCAGCACTTTTTCCACTGGATCTCCCGGGAAATCTCTTAAATCCAGAACGTATTTGATATTAATCTCGTTCTCTGCTCTCTTGTTGATGCTGTCATGGTTCGTGTTGATGACTTCTACCACGCCGGAACCAACGGTGCCATATCCTAATACTGCAATCTGAATCATCTCTTTTGTCCCTCTCTTGCTTTTTCTTTTTCAGGACTCCTGTCCTAAGATTTTAAAATAATGAACTCCCTGTCTGGACTCAATCTCGTTGATCATCTCCGAGGCGTCTCCCCGGTCTTCCGCGATATCCACGCTGATTGTCAGTGACGCCACGCCGTTTAACGGAATCGTCTGATGAATGGTCAGAATGTTTCCGTGAAACTCGGCGATAATCTTCAGCACATCGGAAAGCAGTCCCGGCTCATCGTCCATCTGCAGAATAAACGTAATCGTTTTTCCTTTTGCATTGTCATGAAAAGGAAGAATATCATCTTTGTATTTATAGAAAGAGCTTCTGCTGATTCCCGCTTTTTCCGTTGCCTGCTGCACGGTAAGCTCCTGCATATCCATCAACCGTTTGGCCTCGATGACCTTCAAAAGGACCTCCGGAACCGCCTTTTCTTTGATTACATAATACTTTGTTTTCTCTTCTCTCATGGCAATCCTCTGTTTCTATGTTCTTTCCAGGAAATACATTTGTTTTCACAGGAAAGATCGTACCATATTCCGGCACAATGCGCAAGGACTTTTTAGAATCCGATACTTCCGCCGCCGTGGCTGTTTCCGCTGGCGGATGTGTGAACGTGGCTTCCGCCGCCACCGCCTCCTCCGCCGCCGGAACCGCCTCCTCCGTGGTTTCCGTCGTCCCTCGGGATCTTGTGCATCGACACATGGCGGTCAATCAGTGCATCCCTGCGGTCTCTGATTTTTACGCGTTTCAGATCCGCATAGCCCTTTGCACCGCGGTTTTTCTTTCGTCTGTAACTCTTCCAGATTCCAAAATAAACACAAAATCCTGTCACAGCAGCTAAAAGGACAGCAATCATTGCCTCGGTACTGTTGATTTTACGGTAATGAATGATCGAGCCGTCTTCTGTAATCAGGTAGTCCGCCTCGGAAACACCGCGGTCGAAGCACTCCTGCGTTATCGTAATCATTTTTGCAAACGTCCCCGCATAGTCGCCCTCTTTTGCATAGCTCTGCGCTGCCTGCAGAATGTCATCGATTTCCGCGTCCGACATATAATACTGCATAATGCCCGACGTTGAAATCACAATCTGGCGCTGTCCCATGTCAATGAGGAAGCAGACGCCGTTCGGCTCCTTCGGATACTTTTTATCATAGAAATCATCCGCAATCGCCTGGCAGTCCTCGGAGCCGCTGCTGTACTCGGTCAGGATCACCATATGAATGTCCGTATTACTCTCAAACTCCGCACAGGAACGCTCGAGATCCTGCTCCTCCTCATCCGAAAGAAGCGATGCGTTGTCGTAGACATACTGGGTGTCCGCTTTTACGGTATTCACAGAAAAAATCCCGCACAGCAGAAGGGCTGCAAAAATGCCGAGCAGATATTGTCTCGCTTTTTTCATTCTTCTCATGAGAAATACCCTCCCACCAGCATAAAGATCAGTACAAAAAGTGCACTCACAACCGACGTCAGCAGCGCTTTTTTCCGCTCAAACGGAAAATCACCGTTGATCGTGCCGGTCTGGCCGTTCATCGCGTAGTAGTAAACCTTTCCGTCTTTTCCCGGATACGTCAGCGTCCAGACCGGAAACAGTACGTAACGCCAGTCCTCCCGCTTTGGAGAAAGCTTCATTTTCTCCTGTTCGAGGGAAATATACTCGTTTGCCTCGTTCCGCATTGCGCCGCGCGCCATCGTCTCCAGTTCTTTTTTCAGTTCCGGTGCGATCCGCGCCTGTTCGATATCACGTTTTTCCGCCTGAAATCCGGAAAGATAGCCCATAGAAAACGGCTGCATCTCCTCCAGACGATAGGGCTGCACGCATTCGATCAGATCGCGGTCGGCCTTGTTCAGTGCATTGCGCGACAGACCGTCCACGCGGACCTCGCCCTCCCGGCGGACATCGTAGATGCTGGTCTCTTTGTACTCCACATCACCGGTCTGCCAGACTCTCACCTTCCGGCCGCGTGCCATGTAATCCGTCTCAAAGTCTCCGCCGTAAATCCAGTACGGGAAATAGACACCCGTCATCTTCTGTACCTGGTTTTTCTCGAAAAAGTCCTTCGGAATAAAGCGTTTCTTCCGCGCAAATGACAAAAATTTCTCGATTGCCTGCTCCTTGCTGATCTTAAACGGCAGCACGAAATCCGGCATATATTCTCCCGAGAGCCGGCCGGAAAGCACCACCGGGTTGTGGCAGTAGAAACAGTATGTCGCTGCCGTCGTCGCATCGGTCACAATCTCGGCGCCGCAGTTCGGGCAGGTGTAGACAACTGCTTCACCCTGCTCTGTTTCCCCTTTTGTTTCCTCCGTACTGCTTTCCTTCTGTGCATCGGATGCTTCCTGTGCACCGGCAGCATCGTCCTCCCCGTTCAGCGCTTCCGCTGCTTTCGGGTTCGCCTTTTCGGCTTCTTCCTGTGTAAACGAGGACAGGCAGTACTCGCATTTATACTTTCCGCTTGCCGGATCGAAGGTAAGATCGCCTCCGCAGTTCGGGCATTTGTATGTAATAACCTCCATATTCTATCCCTCCTTCCCCGGAGCCGCTGTTGTATTGGATGGTTATCTGTTTTCTTTTACTGTCTTGGTTTTCCGCAGTTCGAGCAGAACTTGCCGGTATTCTCGGTCCCGCATGCGCAGACCCATTTTCCTGCCGCTTCCGGTTTCGGGCTGCCGCAGTTCGAACAAAACTTCCCGCTGTTCTCCGTTCCGCACTTGCCGCAGATCCACACCATCGGCTTAGCGCTGCCGCAGTTTGAGCAGAAATTGCCGGTGTTTTCCGTTCCGCAGGAGCATTTCCATACTCCTTTTGCAGCTTCCTGCTGTGTCTTGGCTGCCGCCTGCTGCTGCATCTGCTGCTGATTCGAAGCGGACGCCGATGCAAACGAGGAACCGAAGGCATTCATGCCCATCTGAACACCCATAAAGCCGTTCATGGCTCCGTTTGGGTTGGCTGCTGCTTTCTCCATACTGCGTGCCATCGCTCCCTGTACATAGCCCTCACGGATCGATGGATCAGACATCATCGCACCTTCGTTGCGCATCTGGATCAGTTTCTGGGAAGCTTCATCGTAGGAAAGGCTTGCGATTGCCACGGACTGGATCTCCATGCCGCGCATTGCCCGCCAGCTCTCATCCATCGCATCTGCCATGTAGCGGGACAGCTCGGCGCTCTTGGATGCTGCGAACGAAATGCGGATGCCGTCGGCTGCCATCTGATTGATCGAGGACTGCAGGCCCTCTAAAAATTCGTTCATATACTGCTCGTTGATATCCTCGATCTCCACGCGGGATGCGTTTCTCGGCACAGCCTCTGCGTAGAAGCGGAGCGGATCGACGATGCGGATGGAATAGGAACCGTGTGCCCGAAGGAACAGCTCGGCATTGTAGAACTGGTCGAAATAGTTGACCGGATTTCTCGTTCCGAATTTGATTCCCTTGATTTCCTGCAGATTAATATAGAAAACTCTCTGCTCATGCGGGGTCTGGCCGCCGAATTTCAGGCGCTCAAACGTATCTTTTACTGCCGCGTCAAGCGATCCGCTGAACATCGACGGAGACGATGACTGGTCTACAGTAAAGTAGCCCGGCTCTGCGGTGTAATCAATGATCTTTCCGCCGTCTACCAGCATCATAAACTGATTGTCATAGACATGGATCACAGAACCGTTTGAAATCGTCTGGCTTCCCTTTTTATTCTGGCCTTTTCTTACCAGAATTCCCTCTGTAAATACCGTATGTTCCCCCATCTCATACGGTTCCACGGTCTCCAGCCACTGATCGGCGAGACTGCCGTGTACTGCATTGACTGCTGCTCTGATAATACCCATACTTTTACCTCCTGTTTGCCTTTGGCTTCAAAACAGAAAGGAGCATTTCCGTCCTCTGTTGGTGAAAATGCTCCTTATTTTACTTGTCACTGTGCTCTGCCCACAGCCGAATTATGCTTCTTCCTCTTTCGCTCCGGTTCCGAGGGCAATCCACTTCAGATATGCGTTGATAAACAGATCAATTCCGCCGTCCATGACTGCATCGACGTTTCCGGTCTCTGCATTGGTACGGTGGTCTTTGACCATGGTGTATGGCTGCATAACGTAAGAACGGATCTGGTTGCCCCAGCCGATCTCGGTTACTTCGCCGCGGATGTCGCTCAGCTTATCTGCCTGCTCCTGGAGTTTCAGCATATACAATTTTGCTTTCAGCATCTGCATTGCCTTGTCCTTGTTCTGGAACTGGGAACGCTCATTCTGGCACGTAACCACGATGCCGGTCGGCATATGCGTGATTCGGATCGCCGATGACGTCTTGTTGATGTGCTGTCCGCCGGCACCGCTGGAACGGTACGTATCGATACGGATATCCTCATCACGAACCTCAACATCGATCTCTTTGTCGATATCCGGCATAACATCGCACGATACGAACGATGTCTGGCGTTTTCCTGCCGCGTTGAACGGAGAAATACGGACGAGACGGTGAACGCCTTTTTCGGATTTCAGATAACCGTAAGCGTTTTCGCCGTTGACCTGGAATGTCACGGACTTCACACCGGCCTCATCACCGTCCAGAAAGTCGAGTTCCTCGATCGTAAAGCCTTTGCGTTCTGCCCATCTGGTGTACATACGGTACAGCATACCGCACCAGTCGCACGCCTCGGTTCCGCCTGCACCTGCGTTCAGTTTGATGATCGCATTGTCCTTGTCAAATTCGCCGGACAGCAGGGTTTTGATGCGGATGGCATCGAAGGATGCCTTGAACTCTTCCATCATTTCCGCGATTTCCGGAACAACGGAATCGTCATCCTCCTCCTGTCCCATCTCGATCAGAGTTTCCATATCTTCTTTGGCGGATACCAGTTTCTGATACGTATCTCTGTCCTCTTTCATGCTGCTCAGCTGTTTCATCTGCTCCTGCGCTTCTTCGGGGTTGTCCCAGAAATTGGGTTCCTCCATTTTACGCTCTAATTCTTCGATCCTCTGCTCTTTGTTAGCGAGGTCAAAGTGAATCCCTCACTTCCACTAATGGTTTATCGTATGTGCCAAGTTCCATTTTGAACTGGTCTAATTCAACTACCACAAGCTTCACCTGCTTTCTGTTTTATATTTTGTATGACACGCAGCTTCTGGTAGGGAAGCTGCGTGCTTTGTCAAACGGATCGTGCTCATCCGTCTCACTGCTGTTCTGCTTTTATCAAACCGGTTTTCTTCCGCAGCACTGTTTGTACTTCTTGCCGCTTCCGCACGGGCATGGATCGTTTGGATAGATCTTACGTTCTGCGCGCTGTACCGGTTTTCTCGGGCCGGACTCGTCTTTGTTGGTTCCGGTCACTTTGGCTACCTGCTCACGTTCTACTTTCTGCTCAACACGTACATGGAACAGGAGACGGACGGTATCCTGCTGGATGGACTCGAGCATTTCGTTAAACATGTCGTAAGCTGCCATCTTGTACTCAACCCTCGCGAAAACGCGAAGGCAACCGGCGGCTACTCCTACTACGTCAATACCGGAGAAGCTGCCAAAACATACTCGCGAAACATGGACGGCTGGCGCGATTGCTACAATCTGGCCGACCTCGTACTCCGCGAGATCGAAACTGCGGAATATATCGCAGGCCATAGTCTCGTAAAAGAGCAAGGGATCAAGTTCGGCCCGTTCACAGAGGACGGCAATGTCTGGGACTACTACCCGTACTGGCATAGCTGGATCAGCTTCGCACTGGAAATCGGAACGACTCCGGCGATCCCGAAAGAATACGAAGAATTTTTATAAGGAGGACTAAAACATGGCATATTTGCATGGCGCATATGGCGAAATCGGCGAAAGCAAAGTGGCTTCCGTCACTCAGGCCGACGTGGTGGCCGCGTATATCGGCACCGCACCGGTGAACCTGATCAGGGGTTACGCTGACAAAGATCTCGTTAATATGCCGGTAAAAGTAACCAATATGAGCGAAGTCCAGAGCCTCGTCGGCTACTCCGACGACTGGGAAACATTCACCCTCGGTTCTGCGTTCGCTGAGCACTTCGACAACACCGTCGGAAATGTGGGCCCGATCTATATCGTGAACGTGCTCGATCCTGCGGTGCATAAATCCGCACAGAAAACCACAAAGGCCCTGACCTTCACGGACGGCAAGGCAGAGTTTGAGAGCGACAAGATCATTCTCGACACCTTCGCGATCGCAGACAAGGCCGAGGGCGTGGACTATGCTCTCTCTTATAGCATGGCAAAGCACAC
>OJMG01003538.1_pt1 | contig 11749 bp, 9 predicted proteins | sample 1597141 | NCBI WGS metagenome assembly OJMG01 (sample SAMEA2452119, study PRJEB22498) | human gut metagenome | biome: human feces; feature: human gut; material: feces | place: Australia | collected 2012
TTTCACCAGGCGTATAGGTGAATGTAAATACATTCTCGCTTTCATTATCACTCAAAGTCTTCGTAAGTGCAAGAGCATCCGGGATATAATTTTCAACGTAACGGTAAGCAACGACCGGTTTGTCACCGACATTGCCGTAGAATGTCTGGCTCTCTGCCAGTGAATTGCCGGATGCATCCTGATAATTTACGGTATAGGCAACCATGTTGCCTTTGATTCCGTAAGCGACTACGTAGTCGGCATCTTTATCAACGGTAAAGGAAGGAGCCGCAAGTGCTTCGTCATTGTCACGTCCGCTGAGACGGATTCCCTTGACATAATACTTGTCGTCTGTTACCTGGATGTCATTCAGATTGAAAGTAACGGTAGAACCGGAAGCAATGTCTGCCCGCTCAATCTTGTTCTGTCCGTTAATTGTTCCTTTATTACCTGCGGATAATGTTACCTTGTAGGTATACGGTGTAGTATCATCTGCCATAACGCTCATTGTGGATGCACCGAGTGTCATGGATACAGTCAGAAGAGAAACCAGTAATCTTTTCCATTTTTTCATCTGCTTACTCTCCTTTCTGTCTGCGTCTTTTTGTGTTCTTATTGAGTGTGTAGATACCGTATGCAAGAAGGATCAGTCCACTGATGAGTGCAAGCACACAGAAGAGAAGAACTCTTGCGGTATCACCGGTCTTAACGGTGTTAGTTGTCTTTACAATCTTATTCTTGGTGATGGTTTTGCCGGCTGAAACCTTTTCTACTGCAAAGTTCATGCGGAGCTTTGCGAGTGTGAGCTGATAACCGTTGCCCTGTGTCTCACCTTCAACACCGACGGTAAGGTGTACCGTTCCGGTATTATTGGAAGCAAGTCTTCCGAGGTAGAAATATTCCTGGGTTGAGTTATCGATCTGCTTCAGACCTTCTCCTGCTTTGGAAGAACCTTCCCCTCCGACAGTTGAGCTGTCATAGAGTACCTTTTCGGCATTGTCACTTCCAACATAAGTCAGCTTGTATTCGTAAGCACCACCCTCTGCGGAAGATTGTGCATCCTCCAGCGTCTGGATCACTTCGTTGGTCATGTACCAGTCGGTATCCGTACTGTCGGAGTTCTTAAGCTGAACCTTGAGCTCGATGCTGTCGCCCGGCTGGATATTTGCCAGCTCATCAGTCACATCGGAGCTTTTAAAATTACTTTCCATCTTGCCGCCGGTGAAATTAACCTGCCATCCATCGGCTCCCTGATAATCCTTTGCAAATGCAGTTGTGTGTACCCCTGCTGCCATTATCACTGTCATGGCGAGGCACAAAATTTTCTTTTTCATACTCTGTACCCCCCTACTGTAAGCTCATTGTTGTTTCGTCGTCTGATACATTCACGTCCACGCCCCAGGCACTCTTGATTGCGTCCTTTGCGTTGTGTGTCTGAACTGCATCCACCTCTGCGTCAATGTGGAAGGTGTAGCCATTGTACTTGTAAGTATAAGTGATGGTTTTGCCTTTTTCAGATTCGGTTACATGTTTTGTTACATCCGATGCAATTGAAGGATTGATGCGGAGTGTATCCGATAATGCCGGTGTGGTATCTCCGGCTGCAACTGCTTTGGTATAATAAAGAACGGTACGTTCTCTCGTGGACTGTGTCTTTGCAATCTGCCATCCATTATCTGTGAGGAAGTTCAGCTCGATCAGATCCGGTGAAAGTTCCGTGTTCTTTTTACCTTCTTCGTCCTGCCAGCTCTTTGTGATGATCACACGTACAAAGGTGTCGATCGTACCGCTGTTCTTGACGCTGATTGCTTCGTTATATTTCTTGCCGGGTGTAAATGTCTCATCCTTTCCAAGAAGGTTTGTGAGAAGAGTACCCTCTGAGGTTCCCTTCCATTCATTGTTCGATACATAATCCCGGCTGCTGACTACTTTGTCATTTTCCAGAAGAGATACGCCGATACTCTGCATATTCATCTGTGCGGAATAATTCTCACTGTAGTAAGTGAGTGCGGCGCGTGTACTGCCGACAGTGCTTCCAACCAGCAGGAGTGCTGCGGCTGTCAGGATCAGGGCAGGTTTCTTTGGAAATGATTTCTTTTTCTTCTTCATTCTCATTACCTCCTACTCTGTCGTCTGTGTGCTGTCGTCTTTGATTACATGGTTCCAGTTGGCGTCTGGATTGCCGTCCTCGTCGTAGAGAACCGGTGTGCATTCCTGGATGACTACGATGTTGAATTCTTCCGGTTTGTCATCGCCTGAAGGAAATGTGTATTTGATGTTGAGTTCCTTTGTGGTTTTTGCTTTTGCCGGAAGTACTTCATCGTAATACCAGTAGCCGTCACCGCGGTCTGTCCATCCGCCTTTTGGTGCGTTATAAGTAAGCTTTACCGGTGCGAATGCTGTGACTCTTACGAAACAGTCATAATTACCGGTATTTTCAATTTTAATGTGCTTTCCGTTTTCATCAACTTCTTCGTCTGGAACTGTCTCAGTAAATCCCATATTCATTTTCACACCGCCACCGGCTGTCGAATAGGTTGTAAAATACGCCATCGCGCTTCCAACTGCCAGGGTTCCGGTAAGAGCAAGTGTTGCTGCTGCCATGATAAGTGGTTTTTTATGTAACTTTCTCATTCCGACTCCCCCTTCCTAGTTCTTTTCTGCCGGTTTGGTGTAATCATACTGACCATATTCGTTCAGCTTGAAATTATTTTTTACGCCGTATCCGCCATTGGTACGTCCATCATGTTCGTTGGTAAATGAAACCACTGCTGTCTCGCCTGCCTGACCTGCTTCTTTTTCATCATTGGCAACGATGGTAGCTTTCACTTTATTTTCAGAAGTGAGTTTGTAGCTTGCACCGCTGTAAACCTCCGTTACAGTTACAGTAGATCCGGCAGGAATTTTTTCAATCGTTACAGAATCGCTACCTGCTGCATTGAAGGTAAGCTCTTCGATTCTGGTTTCGGTCTTCTTATCCAGTGTTGTGATATCGATCTGGAATACGAACGTTGCATTGTTACCGAAGGTAGCATTGTAATCTACCAGTTCCTTATTGATCACCAGATTACCGTATCTTACGTGCTGTTCCGGTTTCAGACCAACTGCACTGTTGTGTTCTTTGGTCAAATCGTAGATCCAGTCATCACTTGCACCGTTACCACTGTAGTAATTATTGGTCGGAAGTGATACAAGGTAAGGAGTAAAGGTATAAGTATAATTGGTTGTAATCACTTTTGGTGTATCTACAAGGTAAAGTCCGGTATCCAATTTATCTTGGTAGCCTCTTCCGTTCTGCAGTGTAACAGTTTCGGTTGGATCAACAACCGTATTTCCCTCAGAATCTGTCAACTTACCTTGTGCTTCTTTGGCACGTTCTGCCCAGGTAGCAGCTGCCGTATCCAGGTTATCAGCACTTACAGAAGAAAGATCCAGTCCGGTGAATGCATCCGTTGCGGTATAGTTGCCGGATACATCAACTGATGCAACTTTGTACAGATTGACCTGAACAGTAACGTCGTCATTTAGAAGTTCACTGTTTCCACCAATGTCAAATTGGATGGAACACTCTGCATCGGTATCGATCGCGCTTGCGGCTTTCGCACCCGGAAGAGTGAGCAGTGGAAATGTAAGAGCGACAGCTAAGAGAAAAGTACTTCCCTGTTTTAATCGTTTATTCATCATCGCCTCATGTCCTCCTTAAAAATCTTGGTTATTCTTTGTGAGCTTTTCTCTTGGAAAGGAATCGCAAGAGAATGATCACAAGAATCGTGATTGAAAGTCCTAAAATTAAATAAAGCATATAATAATTCTGAATGGCTTTTACCATAGAATCTGTAACTGATTCGGTAGCATCCTCTTCGCCGTTATATGGAACTCTGGTTCCTCTTACGAGAAGACGATGGGAGTTGACTCCATATGGTGTACAGGTAAATAAAGTTACCTGATCTTTTCCTTCTTCAATCTGGAGTGCTTTCTCCAGTGTTTCATGATCGTCTTTGTCTACCATCGGAAGAATCTGGTCTACCTTGTAGGCAAGGACTTCATCCAGTACATGGATGTAAAATTTATCGCCAACTTCGAGCTGATCGATATCGGTAAAAAGCTTTGCGCTTGGAAGTCCACGGTGTGCTGCGAGAACACTGTGGGTACTCTCCCCTCCGATCGGAAGCTTTGTGCCGTTCAGATGTCCGACACCGGTCTGCAGATCCTTGTCACCGGTGCCATGGTAAATGGCAAGCTTGATGTTGATCTTCGGAATGGAAAGATATCCCATTACTCCGTCATCTGCAACGTTCAGGATCTTCCAGTATTCGGTGTCTTTGATGTCATTTTCATCTTCACCGAATACATCTCCGTAGAGGTTGTTCTGTTGAATGGTATCATTGAAAGCTTTTGCCTTTTCCCACTCAGAGGTGAAGTCCTCCGGTTCCATGTCCTGTATTGTATTGTCATAGCTGCTGATCAGCTGATTCTGTCTGTAGGTGTTCCACTGGTTGGATACCGTCGGGTAGATCAGAATCCCAAATCCTATCAAGAATAACAGACCGAAAAGGAAGGTTGAGATTTTTCTTTTCATAGGCATATTCCCTTTCTCGTTCTTATTCTCTTTTTAAGAGGTCTCATTTTTCTTCTTTTGAAGCTTCTTCTCCTTTAAGTATAACACAAGGATGAAGATTGTGGTAATTACAAGACCAATAATTACCCATAAAAGATAATTTGTATGAAGACTGATTCCGCTGAGCGGTGTCTTCTCATCGGCAACTTCCTGTTCCACATAAGGTACTCTGTGACCACGGACCAGAAGCCGCTCGGTATTGACTCCGTATGGAGTACAGGTAAGAAGTGTTACAAGATCTTTTCCTTCTTCTACTGCAAGAGAGGAAGTTTCTTCCGGTTTTACTACGGAAATCTTGTCGACTTCATAACATAATGTTTCGTTTAATACATGGATCAGAAAATGATCGCCTTCTTCCAGTTGATCCAGATCGGTAAAAAGAGACGCACTCGGAAGTCCACGGTGTGCGGAGATAACGGCGTGTGTACTTTTACCGCCGATTGGAAGAGAGCTTCCTTCCAGATGTCCGGCTGCCTGTTTGAGAACATCTTCGTCGGTGGTGTGGTAGATCGGAAGCTTGATGTCAATCTTCGGGATCTCCACGATTCCCATCATCTCGTCACCGGCAATGTTCAGAGCATCCATGTAGGACTGGTCTTCTTTGTCACTGGCTGCGGCAACTGCAAATGAGTCAGGAAGGATACTTGGAAGTAATGCTTCGTTGTAAGCTTCTGCTTTCTGCAGTTCTGCATCATAATCAATCTCATGTGCTGCATCCTTTTCGGATACAGTCTGTTCATAACTGCTGATCAATTGCTTCTGCCTGTAGTTATTCCACTGGTTTGCAACGAATGGATACAGCAGTAAGGACAACCCGGCTAAAAATATGATGCCAATAATAAGTTTGTTTGCTTTGCGTTTCATCCGAACTCTCCTTGCTGTTGTATTATTTTTTAGGAATCCGGGGCGACCTGCCCCGGATTCCATATCTGGTTATAAATAATCATGAAAGATTATTTGTTTGTTTTTTTGCGGCTTGCGAAGAACAGACCAGCTGCTGCGATCATGATAACGCATCCAGCGATTGTGAAGATTGTTGTACCGATACCACCGGTTGATGGAAGAGCGGAAAGTTTGGTGTTAACAAAGCTAAGCTCGTCAACTGTTACTTCTGCTGATTCATTTGCAGTAATTGTAAATTCTTTATTATTAGGACTTACTTTATATCCTTCAGGAGCTTTTGTTTCTTTAAAAGCGTAAGAACCTTCGTCAAGACCTGTGACTTGTAAAGTACCATTTGTTGCAACTAAAGTAGTAGTAGCATTTGTTTCATTATCTAAAGCTACTTTATAAACACCAGCAGCTACTTTAACGACAGAAACTGGTGTAGTACCTTTTAATAATTGGAATTCAGCGCCATTAAGAACTTCAGCTTTTGTATTAACTTTTTTCAGACTTACATTTCCTTCATAACCTGTAACTGTACCACCTTCATAAAGAACAGTGTCAGCATTTACAGTTGCAGTATTGTTATATGTGTGATCATCTTCTACCACTGCACTATATTCTACCTTAACAGTAGCACCTGCTGATGTCGCACTAATAAATTCACTTAAATCAACAGTGAACACTGTTTTTCCATTTTCTGTAGTAGTAGTTACTTTATTTGAATCTACAGTTTTTTCAACTCCTGCAATAGTAATTTTAGTAAGATTAAAACTGTCAGATTTTAAACCAGTTGAAGTATCGACTACTTTAAACTGAGTTAATGTTTCTCTTTCTTCATTTGATTTTGGAGCCATCTGTGTTGTAACAGTAAAGTTTACAGTCTGACCTCTATGAACAAATCTATCAGAAGCAGTTTTGTTAACATTGTATTTTTCAAGTTTAGCAGTTACATTAGCTGCCTGAGATGCCATATAAACGTTGCCATCTCTATCATATGTATTAGTAACCATTAATCCATAAACACCTGCTGTATCGTCTGCAACAACTACATAGGCTCCGATTGGAACATTATTAAATGTACAACTTGTTCCTGTGACAGCGTTTTCACCTGTATATGAAAATTCTGATGTCGTATGGTTTTTTGCTGCATCTCTCAGAGCAGTTTCCTGACCTTTTTTAATCTTATAATTACCTGTTGCTGTATCAACTTCGATATAAGCGTTAGCCCAATCAACAACTGTCCATTCCTGATTGCCATTGTTATCGTTCAGATAAATGATGTTAGCTAAACTTACATTTGTTGCGACACCTTCTGCAAGATTATTTACAGTAATTGTGTTTTTATAATTCTCTGTAATTTGTGCAGCAAATGTTGTCATACTCATTCCGAGTACCATAGCCAGTGTTAATAACACTGCAAAGATTTTTCTCATCTTCTTCATATTTTTGTCTCCTTTTCTTTTAAGGGCTTTGCCCATTTTTTATTGTCCCCTCATATGGGATAATAACGTTTTTGTGTGGCAAGAAGCCACTGAAAAATTAATTCTTACAATTATTTTTCCAGCACCTCCTTGCATTTGTTTTTATATAAGATCCATACGGCCGCAAACATAAGTAACATGCCGCCAATCATATACAAGTAAATTCCGGTTCCACCGGTGTGAGGCAGTTCATAAAGCAAATCATTTGCCACTGTAATGACGTATGTATTATTTGTTGTTTCAACTTTTACATTTGTATTATCTGAAACGGTAATACCTTTATCATTTACTGTTACAGTGATAGGATTTGCCAGCTTGGTATAACCTGATGGTGCTTTCGTCTCAGTCAGTCTATAGGTACCATAAGTAATATCGCCTTCCAAGACCAGACCATTTGCAGCTGAAATGTAAGTTCCAGTTGTATTTGTACCAATCTTTACTACATTTCCCTTACTGTCTACTAAAGTAAATTCTGCACCTTCCAGATAAATATCCTGTGTACCTTCTGCATGTCTTGTTTTCAGAATTTTAATTTTCTGAGCACTCTTGGTATTTGTAATGGTGTAACGATTACCAGATTTACTATAAGTTACTGTGTATGTCGTTCCACTGATGGTCGTTGTTTTTTCTGCTTCGATCATACTGTACTTATGACCCTTATAATCAATTGTCCCGTTTGTGCCATCCAACTTCAGCTCACGAACACCGCCATATTTATCAGCTTCTTCTACAGTGAAAGAACCGCTGTAATTATTTCCATGTAACAATTCAAGAATGCGTCCGGAAACTGGATTTCCATTTTTATCAACTAACTGTACTAAAACGGTATTCTTTGGATCAGTGATTCCTACCCAATTTTTGTTAACGGTAATCTGTTCAACTTGAACAACTGGTTTTCTATAATTTTCTGTAACATTGCTGTCTTTCCACTTATAAGAAATCGTTGCTGCGTTGTTTGAATAGAAACCTGCATTTTCTGATGATGTTCCAGTTTCAACTGCAGAATAACCATCTGAAGATGCATCTGTGTATTTATCACCTTTATTAGGATAAGCTGTCTTTTGATATTCATCAAATGCAGTCTGGTTTGGCACAACATTTGTAATGGACAGATAATAATAGTAATCTTTTTTGAAAGTATAATCATTTTCAAATTTTAGTGTTGCAGTTTTACTATCTTTATCATAACTTACCGTTGCAATTTTATCACTACCTTCGTAAACATCACTGGCTGCTAAAGAACCATCTGTTAATGTAAATTCACGTCCCTTGCCTGCCACATCCGTGTAACCATTTGCGGTTTTCTGTGCAATATTTACTTTGATTTTTGTATTAGCTGTTGTATCAACATACTGGCTTAATGTATCAGTAATTGTAACATTCGAGCATGTCAACGTTAAGATGTCACCAGCAATACTTGTAAATTCTCCTGTAAGATCGGAAGGATCTGAATAATTAATCGCACTTTTGGTACTTGCTGTAGTTGCGTTTTTTACTCGCTCCAAAATATTTAATCCTGAGATTGTTTCAAAGATATCATAATACCAATAATATCGATCGTACCAAGTTCCATAATATTCAGATTGTACTTTTTGACCTTTCTCCGAACAGTTGTCTCTATGGCTCCAATATTGCGTATCATCATGTGTATAAACATTAACAGAGCTTGGAAGTCCAATTCCAACTGCATAAAACCTCTCGCAGCTAATCTTACCAGCAGATGTTACTGCTGCCTCAAGCGTTTTTTTGCTTGTCTGATCTCCATATCCAGATTTGTTTGTTCCATAGTAAGTCGGTTTTCCATCTGTCAGGAAAATGACAATTTTCTTTGCATTTTCTCTATTACTGCTATTTATTGCGGTGGCAGCTTGGGATAATCCCTGGTCATAATTTGTTCCGCCATCTGCGGACAAATTTTTTACTGCTTTCTTCAGGCTAGTTCCATTAACCCAATCATCTGTTTTTGTTTTAGCTGATGAACTAAAGGTGACTAATTTGTATTTTGTATCTACTGTTTCCTTTTTTGCATCAAAAACATCTACTAAGGCGTTAATTGCCTTCTTTGTATTTGTTAAATTACTTCCTTCCATACTACCAGAAGTATCAACCACTAATACAATATCAACAAAAGCTTTCTTTACATCGGAACCAATTGTTCCGGAAGCATTCAGTGTAATATCATATGTACCATCGGTATTACGTTTGATGTACTTTTCATGAAACATCTTGCTTTCAACAGGTTCACCAGAACCGCCATTCTGAGAATAGTTATTTTTAAATTCTACACTCCTGGAATTTCCAACTGCAATGTTCATATTTGTAGAAGTAATTCCGCTTCCGGCTACCGTACTGTCTACGAATATAGATGTATTTCTAGTATATCCCGATACATCTAATGTACCTGTTTCTTCGATATTGATGTCACCACATTTATCCTGTGGAATATTTACAATCGTACTTCCTCTGTAAACACCATTTTCATATGTCCAGGTCATATCATTATATGATAATGTTCTTACATCACCTACTTTAAACGAAAGTTTGTTAGCTAATGCCTCTGCATCTGCAGCACTCAAACCAGTAATGGTTTTTGTTACAGTAACATTTGCTGTACCTGCTACTGGTGTCAATCTGTCTCGTGTAAATCTTACATTATCAATAAAGTTTCCGACTGTAGGATCATTGGATGCTGTGCTACCTGCAACGAAGAAGAAACGTGTAGAATACTGATTACTTGCTACAGTATAAGTTCCCTGATGAGTTGTCCAAGAACGATCTCCGTCTGTATATGTAGCAACCATTGCTCCCGGATAGTTTTCCTTATGATTGACAACATCTAACACCTGAGCTTGGGTCGTAATATTTTTAGCCAGATCACTGGACATTGCAACAACATACATTGTATCATTTTCTACCGCAGAGCTATCATTTCCGTTCGATCCTCGTGCTCTATGTGCCACCTGATAATTTAAAACTTCTCCAGGTGTCGTAAGGACATCCTGATATAATGCTCCGGCGGCTGCACAGTTAAGTTCTGCAAACTGATTTCCATCTGCTGCTATCTCCTCTCCATGCCAACTATATCCACCTAATGTGTTGCCGGATGCTGTTGTAACAATTTCGATATCCGCGCCTTCCGAATCAGACCATTTGGTACCTGGAGCTGTACCTGTTGTCTGCCAAACACCGTCTAATTTTTTATAATTTTCATTTGAGAACTGCCAGTTATTTGTATTCTGATGATGATCCGTAACAATTGGTGTCTCAAAACTTCCATTCTGTACTTCATAGTATCCGGTCACATTATATACAGAACTTGTTGCAAGTGCTGTTACTCCGTCCCTTGGCAAGCCGTACTCATTTAAATCATTTTTAGCATACGCTTTTACTTTATAGGTTACTGAGTTATTCCCATTATATTTGAGCGCTCCACCATTCAATGCAATGTAGAGATCTTTTCCATCAGTGCTAATATCTTTTCCGAGGTTTGTACCTGTCGTACTGGAATACTGTGTTGGAATCTGCTGTTCCTCATCTGCACCATTTATGCTTCGATACCAAACATATCCAACATCTGCAGTTGTATCACTGTAATTAGCTGTCAGCTTTCCATAGTTTTCTGTAATACTTACTGTTCTTTGTGTATCAGCAACCTGAACATTATTGTTTTCCTGTGGGGTAGATTCATTTTTTTCTGCTTTTGGATTTTCTGGTTCAGTAACATCTTCTGTAGTTTTATTAGTTGCCTTTTCAATTACATCAAAACATCCAACTACGATTGACTCTGTTTTCATCTCTACATCTTCTTCAAACTGAAGTGTATTTTCATTCAGTTCATATAATGTAGTTGTATTATTAGAAGAATCATATACAAATCCCATTGCATGGGTTGTATCTAATGCTGTGTTTTCAAAACGGAAATGAATCGGTTTTTCAGGAATCTGTGCATTTGCTTCAGGACTGACAGAAAATGATACATTTCCCATGATTGTCTGATGAATCGTATATTCAGTGATTCCACGAGCTTCCAGTTCATTCTGAATATTTTCGATTACAGTCGACTCTTCTGTTTCCGATTGTAGATTCATTTGAAGAGTTGCATTTTCTTCCGTTGAATGGAATGCTTCTCCCGGTATGGTAGCAAATAAAGTACCCTGTGAGACACCATCTTTCATGATTTCACTGGATAACTCCACTGTATCTGTTGGAACACGATGAACGGTTCCTTCATCAGCAAATGCTGATATCGCACTGCTAAGCACTAATACCATGCAAAGCATGAATGCTATTAAACGTTTCTTTGTATTACTTTTCATGGCGTCCTCCTTCTATTCCTCAATTCTGACTTCATAATTGTTATCAAGTGCTCCGTCTATCAGCTTCAATAATTCAAGGGCACTGCGGAAATGCTGCTCTCGCTGCTCTTCCACCCAAGTAACGCTGCCCTGCCAGGTACCGTTCTGCTGATCCATGATTTTTATTAAAAAAGTTCTTGTATTTTTTTGCTTTTTATTCATGTCAGTTTTCATCTGCCCTTCCTAATTATTTAGACTTTTTTATCTTATATAGGTATTGTATCTGACAAAGCATTACGTGAATCATTACCAATAACGAAAAATATTAACTTTTTTAAGTTATAACAAGAAATAGTAATGTTTTTGTAATAATATAATGATTTGATACCAGGGTCAAAAGGTCAGAAAGCCGATGCAAGATTGTTTGCAAGAGGATTTTTGACCTCTTGCCCCGCCAAAAACATGAGTAAGTAGCCATTTTTCAAAGA
>OJMG01003548.1_pt1 | contig 11722 bp, 15 predicted proteins | sample 1597141 | NCBI WGS metagenome assembly OJMG01 (sample SAMEA2452119, study PRJEB22498) | human gut metagenome | biome: human feces; feature: human gut; material: feces | place: Australia | collected 2012
TACAGTATTTAACGAGATTCAGAAATTATTAGGTAATGAGTATTTAGAAATAGATATTGAGAAAGGATCGTTCTGTAAAAAGCAACTATACCTCAGTAGTCCATACAAGATAAGTGAACGACCTTTAGAAGAATTAGTTGATGAGTTTTGTTCGGATCTCCAAGAAATTACACGAAAGGTTGTCAAATGTTTTGACGGGGATATTGGTGTATGTATGACAGGGGGACTTGATGCAAGAATGATATTAGCTGCTTTCTTATCGAATGATTGTAAACCTGTATTGACTTATGGAGTAGGTAATAGCCAATTGACAAATACTAAAAATGGAGATTTAGAAGTAGATAAGATTTATTCGAAAAGGTTTAATTTACCTCTGAAAATAATGGATTGGAGTACTCCTGATCCTGTGGATTTATACTGGGATAAATATATTGATAAGTATGGATTTTATGCAAGTGTTTATTCAAGTTCGAACCATGTGATGTCAGCTTTTGAAAATCTAGAGGAAAGGTTTTTGAATGTTGGTTATTATGGTGAGTTATATCGGAATATTGATTGGATTGATTCCTTTAAATCGCATACTTTTTCTTTAAATGCATTTTTAGACAATTATTATATGGAAAAAAATCTAAATACGACAATTGATGATTGTAATAAATATAGATTGCATTTGAAAAATAAAATTCATGATATCTTAAAACTGTATGATATTTCTAGTGAGGAAGAATTGGTAGATAAGGATTATTTCACTATTTTAAGTTTCGAGAAAAGAAAAGGATCTGATTCATCTATGATAAACTATATAAATCAGCATCGATATTCATTTGCTATTCTGGCAGAACCCAATCTAATAGAAAAAGCATTTATTCCAATAGATAGTAAAAAAGATGCGATATTTATCATTAAGGTACTTGAAAGATTATTTCCTCCGATTTTAGAGATTCCATTTTTCTCTCGTTGTGAATGGCGAGTTTTTGATCCTAAAAGTAAATTAATAGTGAAAGATCCTAAAGGACTTTCCAAGTATCATAAATTGATACGAAAATACTTTTTTTTAACTCATGCTGGACAACGTATTTATTATCGTTTGTGTGCTGTTGTAAATTTATTAAGAGGTAATAAAAAAACAGCAAAAGAAGCATTTCAGCGAAAAAAAATAGCAAGTCGTTTATCTTGTATTATACGAGATTATGGAATATTTAATCATCATGTTGATCCGATGGTTTCTGTTTATTTGTCACAAGAGTCTAGATATGCTATTTTGTTAAAAACTTTTTTTCACTTAAGGCGTAGAGAGCGGGTATGAGAAAACTTTTCTTTAGGGCAGATGCTGGAATTAAAATTGGTTGGGGACATTTTATTCGCACCTTGGCTCTTGCCGATATGTTGAAAGATGTTTTTGAATGTACGTTTTTTACACAGGAGCCAACATTGTATCAGATAAATGAGGTTGAAAAAGTTTGTAAACTTATATCGTTACCTAGTGATGATTCTAAACTAAGTATCTTTTTGGATTATTTGTGTGGAGATGAAATAGTGTTTTTAGACAATTATTTTTTTACTTCGGAGTATCAAAAGCAAATAAAGGAGAAAGGATGTAAGTTAATTTGTTTTGGGACAAATGATCGACATTATTATGCGGATTTGTTATTTAATTTTGCAGAAACCAATCCTTGTATTTTTTCTGTAGAACCATATACAAAAATTTTCTGTGGAGTAGAATGGGCGATTCTTAGGAAACCTTTTAGGGAGAAATTTGCAGATAGAGTTGTAAATCGAAATGGTATTGTCATTTGTTTTGGTGGAACGGATCAATATTTTATGACTGAAAAAGTTGTAGATTATCTAAAATCGTATGCTTCGAATTGTGAAGTTCATGTCATTTTGACAACCTCTTTTTCATCGGTTCGAATCAAGGCATTGCAAGAGAAAGAAGTTTTTATTCATGTAGATCTATCGGCAGAGCAAGTTGCAATGTTGTTTGATCGTGTATCTTTGGCAATATTGTCGAGTAGTACGATATGTTTAGAAGCTTTATCGAGGGGAGTAAATGTAATTGCGGGGTATTATGTCGATAATCAGATGAGACTGTATAATTTGTTAGTCGGGAAAAATCTAGTGAATGGGATAGGATATTGGCTGGATAATGATTTGAAAATAAGATTAAAAGATACGTTAAATAATATGCAAAATAGGCATAAGGCATCATTAGATTTTTATGATATAAAAGAACGTTATATTAATTTGTTTAAAAAATTATGCTGATAGATAGAGATCGAGTCTATACGGTAGGTATTTATTCTTATAAGAACTTTGTTTCTCTTTCTAAAGAAGAAATTAAACTTGTTTGGGAATGGAGAAATCATGATAAAACGAGGAAATGGATGATAAATCAAAATAAGATTACTTGGGAGAATCATTTAACGTTCCTTGGAAAATTGAAAATCCGAGAGGATGCTTTTTATTGGTTGATGTTTCGAGAAAATAAACCTATTGGAGTCCTAAGTATTGTAAATGTTGACTATTTAAGATTAGAATGTGATCCAGGATATTATCTTGCTCCGGATTTAGATGGAACAGGGTTAGGTTTAGAGATGCACTACCACTATAAACAGTTAATATTTAATTATTTGGGTTTTGATTGTTTAGTTAGTCATATCTTGTTCGGTAATACAAATGCCTATCAACTCTCTCTCTTTTTTGGAGCGGAAAAGGAAGGGGAGGAACATATTAATGGAGAGAAATATGTTATAGTACGGACTCCTAAATCTAGATTCAATAAAATTAGGAGAGAGAAACTTATAAATCAATTTGTGAAATTTAATAGGGAAAATCCTATAAAATGGGAATAGAGAAATTCTTAAATCAGAAAGAGGCCTTTATTATTGCAGAGTTATCTGCGAATCATAATCATGATTATGATTTGGCGATAAAAACGATAAAGGCAATGGCAGATGCTGGGGCAGATGCCGTTAAAATTCAGACTTATACGCCGGATTCGCTCGTTATGGATGTTGATAATGAGTTTTTTGGCCCGATAAGAGGAGGGTTATGGGAGAAGATAGACTTAATTATATTGAGAAAGAGATTAGTAAAACACCACTTTATTCATTGCTTGGAGCAGATGGCATTGGTGAGCTGAAGAGTAGAATTATTGACATTATTTGTGATCAAGTACAGAAAGATTTGAGAGATAGTTCGTATTATCTTATTAGTCCTGATGATGTGAATGAAACACTTGATAACAACATTGTACAGGAAGCTATTGATGAATTAAAGGAAGAATGGAAAGACAAACTCAAGGAATATATGTCTCAGAAACTTGAAGCAATGATGAAATAATAGGAGAAAATAATGAGAATAATTTATATTGCGGATGATAATAAAGAATTTGATGATGAATTTGAATGTGAAAGATACGAATGGCTTTTGAAACACCCACATTTAAAAGATATTAAATGCTACGATAAAGATGGAAATTTATTTACAAATATTATGGAAGATGATACATATAACTATTCTGTTAAAATAGTTATTCCTACAGAAAAGTGTGTAAAAGAATTACATGATGTCGCTGAATATACTGGCTTTATATACTATTGTCATATTACAGAACCTGGTACATGGATATTTGAAGAAGATGATAATAGATTAGATGGAAGATTTGTAAAAGCATAACTTCACATGAATTATCGGTTTCTTTTGGAGATTAGAAAGAGAGGTAGATATGAAATTAAAAGTACATTCATTAAGAATAGAACATATTCGTACATACAACAATAGAGATGATGAGTTTGAAGACAATTCTAAATATATCTTAAATTGTATTTCGGAGAATCATTTAAAATATGAAGTATCGCTTTGGACTGAATATGGTGATTGTCCTAGTGGTTGGTGTAGTGCATCATGGGGACATTGTGAAGTCAAACATGTAGATTCATTTATTGGCTCAACACATAAACCAATCAAAGATTTATCTTTTGAAATTGGAACAAAAGAAGGAGACTTTGGAGATACTATCTATAATGCTGAGAATGATATTTTTCATGTAGATGGCTATGGTGATGACTACTGGTATCCAAATGGCGATGCTGGAATTACAGAAGAATTATTTATAGAAACAGATCGTGTGATGGATAAAAGACCAGTTTGGATTTTTAAAGGTGATAGTGGATTAGGTAAGAGCTATATTGCAGGAATTATTGCTAATTCAGATCGAGCGAAAACAGTATATGAGACAGATGCTCACGAAGAATTAGACACCATTGAAGCAGATATTATTGTTGTTGGCAATAAATATAATCATCCGCTTGAAGAAATTGAATCAAAAATCAAAGGTGAGCATGAAATCATTTATGTTGACTTTTCAAAAAGCCTATAAAATAAGGCTTTCTGGAAGCAAAAAGTACCAAGAAATTTCGATTTTTTTTTGGAGAATATATATAAGGAGGATTGATACATACGAATTTAGTACAAGCGTTAGAAAAACAGATTGAATTCTGTAATCAATATACAAAATATAAATGTGGAGTATTTGTAAGGACAAAAGCACAATGCGAGATTGTAATGAAATGCATTTCAAACTTATTGTTAGATCGAAGTAATACTCAATTAAGAAATTATGCATGGAAGCCAGGTTGTTATTGGAATAATGGTAATTGTATTGAAGTATTACCTGTAAACGATTCCGTTAGAGGACACAGATTTAATGGTGTAATAATTGAAAATGAAATCGAAAGAGATATTGTTAATTCTTTGATTATGCCATATTTAATGGTAAGGATTGATTCTACTGGACATAAAATTGAAGAATTTAATAATGTTAAAGAGAGAATATTTACAGTAGATATTGGCAAGAGTGATGTCATTGAAAGTAAAAATCGTTCAATTTATATTTCGACTGGTTGGCAGAGAAACATATTAAGCAGAGGATTGAGAAATTCAAATATATTTATTGATGATTTATGTGAAGAAAATTTTAAGAAGGAGTATACGTGTATGTTTAATAATTACACAGCAGCCTATAGAGTTGCACAGGTAGGAACAGATAAGATTTATATTTACAATGCGACTGGTATTCCAAAGGAGAATATTAAATACGAGACAGAATTTGTCAATAGAACTAAGGAAACTTATCTAAATATCAAAGGTGAACATAAAGTTGAAGATATCGGACTTGAGAATGAAATTAATGTTCATTTATTTATTGATACTAATGTCTATGACAAATATGAAGTTGAGTTCCATGATGGTCTTATTATTGTGGTTTTGCATGAGATTATCAATGATAAGCCTGTTTTAGAGGATGTTTCAAGTGAGAAATAAAAGCCGAGGAAACTGACATTGCTTGGTCATGGAGGTAAGATTATGAAATACAACATTGAAGCAGTAAGAACATTAGTAACAGATAATAAGAAAAACTTTAGAGTCGGTGAAGATATTGCATTTACGTTATTCAATAAAGTGACAAATCATCACGACCGTTACATAGGAAATATTATAGAAATGACAGACACTTCTATTAAAATTTCTAATATTGAAATTGATAGATGTCACGAAGATGGCGAAATGATTATTGACTTAGAAAATATTGAATCTAATAGCTGTAATTATGTGTATTGTGATTAGAACAGAGAATATATAGTTGGAGGTGAGAAATGTGAATATGGTGAATTTAAGTTTACACACGATTGTATTGATTGTGCTATGTCACTTAATTGGCGATTATGTGTTGCAATGTGATTTTATTGCACAGACAAAAGGGAAGAATTGGTATCATTTATTTGTACATTGTGCGTTGTATTGTGTTCCGTTTCTAGTAGTATTCGGTTGGACATGGCAGTTGGCAGTAATCTTTATTTCGCATCTGATTATTGATCCGTTAAAGGCAAGATGGAATAAGATCACATACACTACAGACCAGACATTACATTATATAGTCGAAATGCTTTATCTTATTGGTTAATCAACCAAACAATTTTCAATAAAAATTAAAATCGAATAGAGAATAAACATATATGGAGAGTCTTATGTGGGTTAACAGAACAAAATATGAAGTCGAAAAACTGAAATATAGACAGAGAATATCTTATTTGGAGAATCTTATCTGTCCATGTGAGTCACATGATTATATTGAAATAGCTCACGAAATTATAGACGAACATAGTGCAGTAAAACACATTTTGAGATGTAAGAAATGTGGAAAATTACATGATGAATTAAGTTGATTGTAAATCACTGTTTCATTGGTTATTAGGAGGTGAGAAATGAATACACAGCTATGCAAAGCAAAAAGCAATCGTAATGGTCAATGGGTTTATGGATATTATGTAAGGGGTTTAGATATGTATGACAAAGAAATTCATCTGATATTTGAACCTACGGCAGTATTTTATTCTCATGGTGAAACCGATGGTTTTGAAGAAATAGATCCAAAGACATTATGTAGATGCACTGGCAGTCATGATAAGAATGGTAATTTAATCTTTGAAAACGATATTCTAAACGGAGAATTATATAATGTAGTATCTTATGGGAATGGTGAGAATGAATTTCTTGGAATGAATGTTGGTTGGTATGTTCAGAGAGATAACTTTGAATCATGGTGTGAATTAAATGATTTGGAAATATATGAAGTAACAGGAAATATCTTAGATAATATCTAATCGGTCTTGAACAATTCGTTCGAAAATTCCAAAAATCAAAACTGAACAGAAAATATAAATATGGGTGGAAGAACAGCATACCCTTGAGCTTATACGCTCAAAAATCACTGTTGAAGATAGATTTTACATAAATTTATTTTCTGTGTTCCGCCCATTTGGGCGTTTAGATAGATTGTTTTATTAACAATATTTACATAAATTATTTAATTTTAAGGAGGACAAGTAATGGGATTTCAGAAAGCAAAAAGAGAGCAGGTATGGTTAAAGGTGTTGCTAAGTGGTGCATCAGGTAGTGGTAAGAGTTACAGCGCATTAAAAATGGCAACAGGAATTGCAAAGAAGTGCAATAGTGGCATTGCATATATTGGCACCGAGGGATCTCGTAACAAGTATTATGCAAATGAGTTTGATTATGACTTGCTTGAACTCGAAGAGCCTTTTGAGTGTGAGAAGTATATGGCTGCAATTGATGAGGCTGTTAAAGCTGGATATAAGGTGCTAATCATTGACTCAATGACGCATGAATGGAAATGGTTGAATGATGTACATGATAAAATGCCTGGCAATAGTTTCACTAATTGGGGCAAATTAAAACCACGTCACCATAAGTTTATGGACAAGGTGCTTAATAGTCCAATTCACATTATTGCTACAGCAAGAGGAAAAGACGATTGGGTTCTTGAAGATAAGAACGGTAAGCAAGTACCAAAGAAAGTTGGTATGGGGCAGCAGCAGGATAAGGATATCTCGTATGAGTATACAGTATCACTTATGATTTCTCAGGACACACATGTTGCTTCTGCTGACAAAGATAATACTCATTTATTTGATGGTAAGTTTGAAGTGCTTACAGAGAATGATGGAGAAAGACTTTATGATTGGGCTAATCAGGGCGAAGTCCCTGCACCAAAATCTCCACAGCCTACATATTCAGAAGTAACCGAGTCTGATGAGGATATTTTAAAGGCTATTAAGAAGGAGATTATCTCAATGTGTACTCAGCTTGGAGGAACAAAAAATGAGACATTAATGGCAACATTAAAAGAATTTGTTCCTAGCGGAAATCCGAATGCACTGAAGGATGTGCAGAAAGCAAAGGATTGTTTAGCAAAGATTAAGGAAATTCAGCCAGTACAGGCGTAATTATAAGGAGGACAAAAATACATGAATAAAGTAATTTTAATGGGAAGACTCACAAGAGATCCAGAGGTAAGATACACACAGGGCGACAATGCATCAGCAGTGGCAAGATTTTCTCTTGCCGTTGACCGTAGATTTAAGAAAGACGGAGATCAGACAGCAGATTTTATCAATTGTGTAGCTTTTGGTAAAACTGGTGAGTTTATCGAGAAGTATGGTCGTAAGGGTACAAAGTTTGTTGTAGAAGGACGTATTCAGACTGGTTCTTATACAAATAAGGACGGTCAGAAAGTATACACAACAGATGTTGTTGTTGAGCAGGTTGAGTTTGCAGAGAGTAAGGCTTCTGCTGATGGTAATACAACAAACAACACCGCCAATTCAAATGCACCAACTGATACAAGTTTTATGGATATTCCAGATAGCATTGATGAGGAACTTCCATTTAATTAAAAGAGGTAGATATGGCAGATAAAAAAGAAAGAGAATATGTCTGCGCATATAAGTATTGTTTACACCACGGACAAAAGGTTAAAGCCTCTGAGTCCGTGGTAATAAACAAGAAACATTACCATTGGGATTGCGCAGGTATGAAACAAGAAATTAAAGACTGTGTAGATGCTTATATGGATTGTATAGAAGATAAAACACAGTTCCCTATTGCATGTAGAGCAATAAACACAATGGTTTTTAAAAACAAAGTACCTATAGAGTTCATCAGAAAAAATATTGAATCATCGAAATTATATTATTCAACAAAACCTGTTCAGATTCTATATGGACTTAGAAAGCTATTTTACGAAAAAGAATTTAAAGCATAGGCGGTGAGTAATTGCTAATCGAAAAAACTGACATCGAAAAAGCTAAAGATAAACTTGGCGATAATAATGCCTTTTTAATGGCAGAACTACTTGAATTAGAAAATTTTGATGACAAAAATCTGAAAGCCTGTTGTCCTTATCATAATGAGGACACTGCAAGCTTTATATATAACAAGAAAAATAAGACTTTTCATTGTTTTGGATGTAATAAAACGGTAGATATTATTGATGTCTTAATGGAAAAGGGAAACACATTCTTAGAAGCTGCCAAGTATCTATTCGAGAAAGCTGGCATCGAATACAGTTTTGGCGAAAAGGATGTAAGAACTCGTCACAATTATAGATATCCACATGAAGAACCAATAAATGAAAAAGAACATGTAGTTGAATATTGGGGAAAGCGTGGCATTTCAAAAAACGTAATTGACTATTTGGATATTCGAGAGGATTTACATGGTAACGGTGTATTTAACTTTTATGATACAAACGATGTTTTGACTATGGTTAAGTATAGACCTGCAAGAACTGTTGAAAAACATTCTGGTCAACCTAAAACGTGGTGTCAAAAAGATGCTGATACATCAGCACTTTTGTTCAATATGAATAGAGTTAATACGTCAAAGCCGTTACTTATAACAGAAGGCGAGACAGATTGTGCGAGTGCTATTGAGGCAGGATATATCAATACAGTAAGCGTTCCTCTTGGAGCTGGCAATCTTCATTGGATTGAAGAAAATTGGGATTGGTTAAACAATTTTGAATCTATTATTATCTGGTCTGATAACGATGAACCAGGTATTAAAATGAGAAAAGAATGTATTTACCGTCTTGGTACATGGCGAACAAAATATATATCAACACCTGAATTCTTTGAAAAAGAGAATGGTAAGAGAGTTCCTTTAAAGGATATAAACGATTGTCTACAAGTTGGTGGAAAAGACTTTGTAATGAATCTTATTTCGGAAGCAAAAGATGTTCCGGTAAAGAGTGTAGTTGATTATTCCGAAATTGAGGAACTTGATATTTCACAAATGGATGGCGTAAAAACTGGCATTAAACCATTAGACGATGCACTGTCAAAATTATTCTATGGTACACTTACAATATTGTCTGGAAGACCTGGCTCTGGGAAAACATCTTTAATTGATCAAGCAATTGCATCTACTATAGATGATGGCAATCCTGCGTTTTTATATAGCAAAGAACTACCTGAACGTCTTTCAGCCAATTGGATGAACACAATTATTGCAGGTAGAAGAAATATGATTGAGAAACATGGTAGTAATGGGAAAAGCTACTATGTAGTACCATATGCCGTTCAAAAAAAGATGCAAGGATTTTACAGTAAAAAGCTATTTATATATAAAGATGATGAATCAAATGATTTTGAATCCGTATTAAAATCGGCAGAAGAATGTGTTAGAAAATTTGGATGTAAACTTATTGTCTTAGACAATTTAATGATGTTAGATCTGAAATGTAATGAAAGTGATAAAAATACAGCACAAACCAATCTTATCAATCTTTTAATCAAATTTGCTGTTAAGTTTAATGTTTCTGTAGTCTTAATAGCACATCCACGAAAAACCCAAGACAATAATTCGGACATAGAAATGTATGATATAGCAGGAAGCTCCAATATCATTAACCTTGCAATGAGATCTATAGGATTAAGAAGAGTTTCTAAAAAAGAAAAAAATGATCCAAAATGTAAATGGAAGAATTATGATGTCGTATTAACAATTATGAAGGATAGAATGTTTGGTAAATCAGATATGCAAATTGGTTTATGGTATGACTTGATTTCGAGAAGATTCTATACAGATTATGCGGAATATGACAAACAATTTGGATGGGATAAAAATGTTTATACAGACAAACTTTCCTATATTGACAGATCTCAAGAGGAGGTGTTTCCAGATAAGTAGACCAATTAAAGATTTAAAAGGGCAAAAATTTGGAAAATTGTATGTTTCTTCTATGAATAGACTTCAAAATCATAGGGTTTATTGGAATTGCGAGTGCGATTGTGGTGGTTGTAAGATTGTAAGAGGAGATTTATTAAAGGCTGGAACTATTACAGATTGTGGTTGTGTTTTTAAACAAAAAGATAAGAACTATCGTGAGAATATAGTAGGCAGACGTTTTGGTAAATTAACTGTAACGAACGAGAAAACTTCTAAATATCGTTGTGGAGATATTAAATATCTATGTGATTGCATCTGCGATTGCTCAAACAAAATAACAGTTATAAGGAGTCGTTTAATAGATGGTAAAGTTACAATGTGTCCATTATGTAGGAAGTCTAATGATTATGATTTAGAATCTTATGAATACGGTGTTGGATATTGTTCTGACGGTTATCGGTTTTTATTTGATAAAGAAGATTACGACAAAATAAAAACATATAGATGGAGAAGAGATCAAAACGGATATTTAAGAACGCACATAGATAACAATCATGATATATTTATGCATTCGCTAATATATGGTGATAAAGAGTTGAGAGATATAGATCATATCAACAGGAATAAATATGATAATCGTAAATCAAATTTGAGAGAGGCTAATCGTGGAGATAATGTAATCAACCGTAAGCCAATATCAAGGAATAAATCTGGTGTAACAGGTGTTAATTTTATGAGTAGTTGTAATAAATGGTATGCCAGAATTATGAAAGACGGAATAGAATATCCACTAGGTTATTTTGACAAGTTCGAGGATGCTGTAGATGTAAGACGAAACGCAGAACATAAATTATTTGGTGAATATTCGTATTTAGAATAAGGAGAATAATTATTATGATGGATGAAGAATTAGATTTTTTATTGGGAACGATGCAATGGTCGTTTTCAAGACTAAATTCATTTTATAATTGCATGTATGAATGGAAACTCCATTATCTCGAATGTAATAAATCGGAGAATGGATTTTTCGGAGAATATGGTTCGCTAATTCATAAAATTCTTGAAAAATATGAAAAGGACGAGCTCTCCTTGTTTGAATTAAACGAGTATTATGAGGAACACTTCGATGAGGAGGTTCCTCACGATGCTCCACCAAACAAATTCGTAAATATTAGGCAATCATATTATG
>OJMG01003551.1_pt1 | contig 11708 bp, 7 predicted proteins | sample 1597141 | NCBI WGS metagenome assembly OJMG01 (sample SAMEA2452119, study PRJEB22498) | human gut metagenome | biome: human feces; feature: human gut; material: feces | place: Australia | collected 2012
CTCACCGTTGTCTGTTGGCATATAACTGTCTACCTCCGGAAGCAGCAGTGGAAGCTCACTCTCATCAAGTGGAACGTACCCACATTTCTCGCAGTGTACGATTGGAATAGGCTCTCCCCAATATCTCTGGCGGGAGAATACCCAGTCACGCAATTTATAGTTTACTTTACGGTTACCGATCTTATTCTCTGTCAGGAAATCTTTTACCTTTTCCTTCGCTTCTTCTACGCTTAATCCGGTCAGAAATCCTGAATTTACCATCTGTCCGGTTGCTACATCCGTAAATGCTGCTTCATTGATATCAACAGGACCTTCTTTGCCCTCTACTACCTGAATCATTGGAAGTCCGAACTTCTTCGCAAACTCCCAGTCACGGTCATCGTGTGCAGGCACTGCCATGATCGCACCGGTACCATAAGTCATCAATACATAATCAGAAATCCAGATTGGGATCTCTGTATTGTTGATCGGATTAATTGCCTTGAAACCACCTAACACAACACCGGTCTTATCCTTAGCAAGCTCTGTACGCTCAAAGTCAGACTTCTTGGCTGCCATCTCGCGATACGCAGCAATGTCATCCCAGTTTGTGATCTCATCCTTGTATTTATCAATGATCGGATGCTCTGGAGATACTACCATATAAGTAGCACCAAATAACGTATCCGGTCTGGTCGTATAAACACGGAGTTTATCTTCTTTGCCGGCAATACTAAAGTCAACCTCTGCACCTTCGGAACGTCCGATCCAGTTTCTCTGGGAAGTCTTAACGCGGTCAATGTAGTCTACGTGATTCAATCCCTCTAATAACTTATCAGCGTAATTTGTGATCTTAAGCATCCACTCACTCTTTACTTTGCGGACAACTTCAGAACCACAGCGCTCACATACGCCATTTACTACCTCTTCGTTAGCAAGACCAACCTTACAGGAGGTACACCAGTTGATCGGCATTTCCTTCTTATAAGCAAGACCCTCTTTGAATAACTTTAAGAAGATCCACTGTGTCCATTTATAATATTCCGGATCTGTCGTATTGATCTCACGATCCCAATCGAAAGAATATCCCAAAGAGTGTAACTGCTCCTTAAAACGAGCTACATTATTCTTCGTTACGATCTTAGGGTGAATCTTATTTTTGATCGCATAGTTCTCTGTTGGAAGGCCAAAAGCATCCCATCCCATTGGGTAAAGTACATTGTAGCCCTGCATACGACGTTTTCTTGCGACGATATCCAATGCTGTATATGGTCTTGGATGTCCTACGTGAAGTCCCTGTCCGGATGGATATGGGAACTCTACCAACGCATAAAACTTTGGTTTCGTATAATCGTTTGGTGTATGGAACGCTTTCTCATCATCCCATACCTTCTGCCATTTCTTTTCCACTGTGTGATGGTTGTACATTTCTGCCATAACTTCCTCCGTTCCTGTGCGTACTTTCTGCAAAGACTGTTCACAAACTGATCACTGCCGGCTTATGCCTAAAGTCTCACTGACAACCAAATCACTGCTGTCCGTACGCCCGACATATCTAATAATTCATAAAGGTACTGTGCAAAATTGCCACAGTACCTTTCATTGTACTATATTGCGTAAATTTGTCAATAATTAACCCGGCGACTCCGGCAATTTATGAACCCGGCGACTTTGGCAATTTATGAACCCGGCAACTCCGGCAATCCTGTAATCAACTCAGCGACTTTGGTAATTCTATTCGTATCTGTGTACCAACCTGCGGTTCACTCTTGAGAGACAAAGTACCATGAAGCTGCACAACAATATGTTTTACGATCGCCAAGCCTAAACCCGTACCGCCTGTTGACTTTGATCGGCTCTTATCCACTCGGTAAAAACGTTCAAACACGCGAGTCTGATGCTCTTTTGGAATACCTATACCGGTATCTTTCACTTCCAAATATGCGGTATACTCATCTGCCATTCCAACGTTCAGGCACACCGATCCATCCTTTTTGTTGTATCGGATCGCATTGTCCACCAAATTGTACATCAATTCATCGATCATCTGCAGGTTTGTTCGGATCACACAGCTTTCCGTCTGCGTCGTCAATTGCACCTGATGCTTCTGTGCACTCATCTGCAGCAGCTCCACACAACGCCCTGCTGCCGTCTGCAGATCAACGTCTTCTAACAGAAGTTCCGGTCCGGTCGAGTCAAGCTCCGACAAACGGATAATATCATTAATTAACGACAACAGCCGATTTGCATTTTTGTGGATCTTAGCAGCAAAAGCGAGTACATCATCTCCCTGCACCATCCCATGACTGATCAACTCCGCATAACCGGAAATTGCAGTAAGCGGTGTTTTCAACTCATGCGAGACATTTGCCGTAAATTCCTGTCTGATCTCTGCTGTCTGCAATATCTCTTTGTGCTGCTTTTGTATTTTTCGCACAAACGGTCGAAGTTCCTTATACACACTCGTCACATCCGAATCGTTAATATGCTGTGCAAGTTCATCGATCGGCGCCACAATACTTTTCGTGAGAAAATGCGCCACGAAAATACATACAATGATAACGATACATATAAACGATAACATGATCGGCAGTGCTGACATTAAAATTCCTATAATACTACTGCTATTCTTAGCCAGACGAAGTATATTACCATTGTCCAAACGCACCGCATAATAAATCGTATTGTCTCCGATCGTCTCCGAATGACGTATCGTATGTCCCTCGCCATATTTGAGAGCTTCCTTGATCTCCTCGCGGTTTTTATGATTCCCCATCGCTGCTTCATCTGCCTCAGAATCATACAATACCTCTCCGTCTGTAGCTACGAGAGTAATACGAAGAGGCGTTGCGATCTTAATCTGACCGTTTTCCGCTTTTTGATCTGTGTACACCGTCTTTTTTAAGGTCTGTGCATAAATACGCAGATCATCGATCACTTCCTGTTTCAGTACTGTATAATTGACAATAGTGGCAAGCAAAGTCGTTACTATGATTGCCACTATCGTCAACAATACGAAAAGCCAATTAATTCGTTTTCGCATGGTTCATTATCTCCTATTACTCTTCCAATTGATATCCTACGTTACGCACCGTTCGAATCTTTTTACCTGCATCCCCCAGTTTGTGGCGCAGTGTTTTGATATGCATATCTAAGGTGCGGGATTCTCCCTCGTAATCCATGCCCCAAATACGCACCATAATATCCTCTCTCTGCAGCACGATTCCTGTATTGCTCATTAACATTTTTAATAGTTCATATTCCTTATAAGTCAGCGTGATCGGCTCTCCCGACACTTTAACCTGACGTTTCTCATCGTTAAGTTCGATCTCGCCAACCTTCATCTGCTTGATCTCATGATTTTGCATGCTTCGACGTAATAATGCCTTTACACGTGAGATCAACTCCATCACGCCAAACGGCTTTGTCAGATAATCATCTGCTCCGCGATCCAGCCCCTTGACACGATCTAATTCTGTTGTTTTGGCCGTCACCATAATGATGGGAACATAACGGGATTCTGCCCATTGACGCAGCTTTTTGACAATGGATAATCCGTCCTCATCCGGCAGCATCACGTCTAACACGATCAGATCCGGTACCTTTTCATAAATGCGGCTCCAGAATTCTTTGGCAGAACCAAATTCCTCTACGGTATATCCGGAATTTTTGAGGGAAAACGCCTCGATCTCCCGAATGTTCACATCATCTTCTACAATATAAATATGTGCCATTGTCTTTCACCAAACCTTTCCTTTGTGCGCTATGATGGCAAACGATATTCTTTGCGGTACTCTTCAAACATCTGTTCAAAGAACGGATCTTCATCCTCTTTCAATTTATCCAAATACTCATGCATTTCATAACCGTCTGCCTGCGTCTGTATCAAACATACCGCAATGTTGGAGCAATGGTCTGCCACACGTTCAAAATTAGTCGTAAGATCCGATAATACAAAACCAAGTTCGATCGTGCATTTGCCTTTACGCAGACGTTTTATATGCTTTTTCTTGATCTCATCATTCAAGCGATCGATCACTTCTTCTAACGGTTCTACCCGACTCGCCTTGATAATATCTGACAGGTCATACGCATCAAAAGTTATATCTACAATATCTTTTACTGCGGCTTCATAAACACGCAGCTCCTTTTTTGCCTTATCGGAAAACTTTTTCTTCATATTATGGAACTGCTCTGCCGATTCCATAATATTATAGGCATGATCGGAAATACGCTCGAAATCACCGATACAGTGCAATATAAGCGATACCGACTGTGAATCCTCATCCGACAGCTCCGCATTTCCAATCTTCATCAAATAGGTTCCGATCTCGTCCTCGTAATGATCCACGGTCGACTCAAGCTCTGCCACTTTTTTTGCCTGTTCTTCATCATACTGTTCAAACAGGTCGATCGCATATCTGATTGAATTTCTGGCATCCTCTGCCATCTGCAATGCCGCTGTTTTGGCCTGTGCAACTGCAAAAGACGGTTTTTCTAAGAAACGCTCATCCAACACATGTAACGTTGTCTCCATCTGCTTCTCTTCGGCACTTTCCGGGATCGTCCAAGTTGCCAGGCGCACCAGAATACTCCGAAATGGAAGCAGCAATGAAGTTGCTAATACGTTAAAGCACGTATGCACGATGGCAATACCCATGACACCTGCTGCCTGACCCATAAAGGAAAATCCGATGAACGCATTTAACAGATAAAACAACACCATAAACAAAATCGTACCAATTAAATTAAAGTAAAAATGTACTAACGCTGCTCGCTTTGCATTTCTGTTGGCTCCTACCGCGGAAAGCAATGCAGTAATACAAGTTCCAATGTTCTGACCCATGATGATCGGAATGGCCGAGGAATAGCTGACCGCTCCCGTCAGACACAATGCCTGTAAAATACCTACCGATGCGGAAGAACTTTGGATCACAGCCGTTAATATCGTTCGATCACTCCTAAGATCGGATTCTCAAATACCGTAAACAGTCTTGTAAACTCTGGCACATCTGCAAGTGGTTTCACTGCTTCACTCATCGTGTCCATACCAAACATCAATACCGAAAAACCAATCATGATCGTTCCAATATCTTTCGGTCTGCTCGACTTGGCAAATAAGATCATGCTAACACCAACGATTGCTAAAATCGGTGTAAACGAACTTGGTTTGAGCAATTCTACGAATAAATTGTCACCTTGAATACCGGTAAGACTAAGCAGCCATGATGTCACCGTGGTACCGATATTGGCTCCCATAATAATGCCAACCGCCTGATTGAGTTTCATGATCCCGGAGTTGACAAATCCAACCACCATAACGGTTGTTGCCGATGACGACTGGATCACCGCCGTCACACCGGCACCCAAAAGCACCGCTCTCATCGGTGAACTGGTAAATTTTTCCAAAATCTGTTCCAGTTTACCACCGGAAGTCTTGGCAAGCCCATCTCCCATCACATGCATTCCATACAAAAACAGAGCAAGCCCGCCTATCATTGTCAATACGCCAAATATATCCATGCTTATCCTCATTTCCACGCACACAAGTTATCTGGTTCTGGTGCGTTATTTTTACATACATTTTACATAGTAGTTGCAAAGTCCAAATAAATCTTATGTAAAATCTATGTAAAGTTTTTTTACATTCACAATTTTTGGCTGTATTGTATACCCTACTCAAACTTCGCACATCAAAAATTATCAATACCTTGCTTCCGGGACTTCGAGTTTCCGAAGGGCATGTAAATCAATCATCAGAGACAACAAAATCTAGAAATCACCAAAAACGTAAATGCGGCAAGGCAATTACTATAGTTCTCTGCTGGCAGAAATCGCTATGTTGTGGCTGCAAAACACTTAGTATTCTGACATAATAAGCAATACGTGACAGCATGACAATTTTTGATGTGCGAAGTTTGAATTAAACAAAAAGAAAATGACCCGGCGAAGGCAATGCCGAGTCATTCTCTTTTATCTTTTATTTATAAGGAACGAATATGCGGATTCGTTGCTTACTGATTATCGGATTCTACAAATTTGGTACCGTCAGCATTGTATGCTGCATCACAAATCTCAATCTTAACGATAGATGCGCCGGTATACGTATTTGTAGTAACCCAGAGCCATGGATAACCACCGGTCAATTTGGACTTATCAATTGTGATGGATTTGTCTTTCCAGAACAAACCAACACCCTGATCGTAGTCAACATCGAAACGGATCTCACCTGTTGTCTTACCAACAACTGCACCCTTCTTCTTGTTCTTCTTAACCTGTTTTGCACCTTCTGTTGCAATCTTATCCTGCTTCTCCTGCTCTGTCATCGTGAAGTTCGGATCTTTGGAAGTCTGTTTCTCAATATACTCCTCCAGTTTCAATTTTCCCTGAACCTCTTCATTCAGATCATCCTCTGTCCAGCTAGGAAGATAACCAATCTGAAGATCAAGGCTCTGACTTATCGGATCGTCCGCAGCTGTCACGCGAATACAAGGTTTTTCCAGCTTCGACCAGTCATAATTAAGATGAACATTCCAGTACTCTCTGTCGATTTCAGCAATCAGATTATCAGGTGCTTCTCCATTAACACCGGTCGTGCTATTCGTCCAGCCATAGTGCGTATCTGGCGTCCAGAATTCCGTTTTCTCCCACCATTTTCCAAATATTTTGTCATAGTTAGACTTGGCAACATCTCCATCCGTTACATTACCGGATCCATCAATCAAAGACTTAGTAACACCAATACCATTGTTGCTGGCATCGAAGATGTCCGGTCTTTCCTTTTTCAAAATTTCAGCGGTGTCACCGTTCGTATGACGAAGGAATTCACCATTCCATGTAGCAACAACTTTCGGATTCTCGTTCTTTTCTGCAGGCACTGTCTTAATACCGGTATAAACAAGCTCAGCACTCGCAGGTATATTTGGTTTAGAACCTGTCAGTTTTGCATATACCTGTCCTACATCGTCATAAGCAAAATATCCATCACCACGATTATAATAGTGTCCCTCATCCCACCATACCGGTGTCATGCCTAATTTCTTAGACTGCGTAAAGAGATAGGTCATGAAGTCAGGAATATTATCTTTATATCCCTTAACAACGCCACACTCTCCTAAAATAATACCTGGTCTGTGAATTTCTTCAACTTACCAAGCATGTTATCCATAAAGTCATAATCGTCCTGACCTTTATATGTCTTGCCGTTTGCATCTGTGTAGTCAACGCCCCACTTATCACGATATCCATAAGAAACCGTCGATGTTGCAGACAAACCATAATCAACCGGATCATAATAATGAACAGATACACTCATCTTCTTTACACCCGTTGCTTTCTCAGCAGGGTCATTTGGAAGTTTCCAACGATCATCAATGGTTCCGTTCTGAACGTAAGTCTCACTCTCATTTCCCTCGATAACACATGACTCGTTACCGGTTCCAGGAATGAGCAAATGTCTATAAGCGTTATTGCCACCGGAAGCGCGCACAATATCAACGAACTTCTGATTAATGGCATTTGCCATCTCATAAATTTCTGTAGCATCGATCTTTCCAGTCTCAGGGTCTTTCTTACCAAGCTTACCGGTTTGATTCTGCTGTGCTGTATTCGGATCTTTGTAGTTATCATTCAAACGACCACTGATTTCTTCATTAGCACCCTCAAAAATCAAATGATCAGAGTACTCTTTGAACCGTTCAGAAATCTGTGTCCAAATAGAAATATATTTTTTCCAAGCCTCGTCACGAATTGGTGTTTCTTTGGCATCATACTCCTCTGCGCCAAACATTCCCCACCATCCACCATCCCAATGGATGTTGATGATAACATACATTTCATCGTTCAATGCATAATTTACGATTGTCTCAACACGATCAAACAATTCTTCATTGATCGTATACTTTCCATCCTGAGACATAAAGTTGGACCAAGCAACCGGAATACGAACAGTATTTACGCCATAACTCTTCAAGCCATCAAATGTCTTCTGTGTTGCTTCCGGATTACCGGCACTTGTCTCACACTGCTCGATTGTTGTCATCTTGCCTGAGTAATTGGACTGCTCCATCTGATTTCCCAAGTTCCAGCCATAGCCCATAAGTTTCATCAGATCCAAGTTGGAAATGTTCTTACGCATTAATCCATTATCGGTAGAATCGATACCATTCTTGGACTTATGTTCGGTTGTAACATTGCTCTTCTTCATATCAGCTTCCTTATTGTAAGGAGTTGCCGTTGGTTTTGCTGTAACGGTTACGGTTGGTTTTTTCGTAGTTTTCTTCTTCGCTGTAACCTTTACCGTAACAGAAAGTTTCTTTGTAACTTTCTTCTTACCTTTTTTGTAAGTAACTTTGCAGATTACCTTTGTTTTGCCTGCTTTCTTAGCTGTAATCTTACCTTTCTTACTAACGGTTGCAATTTTTTTGTTTTTGCTGCTCCACTTCACCGTTGCCTTCTTCGGTTTATTTTTCAGTTTCACAGTCTTCTTCTTTCCTGCAGTTAATTTCACTGTCTTAACGGAAAGCTTTGGTGCCTTTGCTTTCTTCTTAGCCGCTGCAGATGCAACATTCGAAACCCCATTCGATGTCATAAGCAGTGCGAAAAGAAGTGTAAATGCACATACAGAACGCATTACTCTCTTTTTCATGATACAATTCCTCCTCCTTATAAATAGTTTGTATGATAATTATAGTATATATTTCTTTTTGTCTCTAGCATTTTCAGCTGATTTTTTATAACTTTTGTATTTTTCTGCTGTTTTTTTGACACAAAAATAACAAAAGTTGTAATTATCGTGTTTGTTTGCTATAATAACCCTTAACAAACGCAGAAAACACGCGATAATTAATAGGCAAGGAGATACTTATGATAGATATAGAAATTATGCAGGACGCTTCTGAGATCATTCACTATGACTCCAATAAGCTTCCTTATGCCATACAGGAACGGCTTTTGTCCCAATTTACAGGTCATAAAGCTCTTTGTCACTGGCATCCCGACATTGAATGTATCCGTATTTACGAGGGATCTATGAACTATGAAATAAACGGCGAGCAGATATTGCTTCGTGCCGGCGACATCATTATTGTCAACTCCGGTCAGCTGCATTACGGCTACGCTAACGGAGAAGAAGACTGTAAATTTTGCGTAGAATTGTTACATCCCAATATTTTCAAATCGAATCTGCACATTTACCAGGAAAGCGTTTACCCCATCGTTCATTCCTCCAATATCTCATACTGGTTGTTTCATTGGAGCGATGCGGATTATCAACAGATTGTTTCATTGGTGGATCAGATTTTTGCTGCCCGCATGCAGCATGAAGATAGCGTTCTCTGCCTGTTAAATGGACTTTTTCACTGTCTGTGGCACTGTATTTACCAGCATAGCACGCAAGAACTGCAGACGGCCGGTTTGCAAAAAAATCCTGATATTTCCCTGCAAAAGCAAATGGTAACTTATATTCACGAGCACTATGCAGAGGATATCGGATTAGATGATATTGCAAGCGCCGGCAATATCAGCCGAAGCAAATGCTGTAAAATATTTCAGGCATACTTGCAGCAATCACCGGTCTCTTTTCTCAACGATTACCGTATGGAGATTAGCTGTAATCTGCTCAGCAATACTTCCTATAGCATTACTGAGATTGCTCTTGCATGCGGATTTAATCATTTAAGTTATTTTTCGAAAAGCTTTCTTAGAAAATATGGGTGTACCCCAAATCAATATCGCAAAAGAGAAGCCGGCACACTGAAAAAGTAGTGTGCCGGCCTTTTTGCTCAAATACTCTACAATTAAAAGATAAAGAAAACAAGCATATCGATAATAAATACCGGGATCAGACAACTGATCGACCATCCCATATATCCAAAGAAAGAAGGCATTTTAATATCATTTTCCTCAGCAATCGAGCGCACCATAAAGTTTGGCGCATTACCAATATACGTATTGGCGCCCATGAATACTGCACCACAGGAAATCGCCATCAGGAATATCTTCGGTATCTGCCCGATTGCCGTTGAGATCATGCTTGCTCCGGCAAGTCCCGACGACGCTGCCGTTGTAAAGAACACCAAATAGGTTGGCGTGTTGTCCAAAAAGCTGGATAAAAGTCCGGTCATCCAGAAGTACTGCCATGGCTCATTTACACCCAGCGAAGCACCTCTCGCTTTCAAAATAAGCAATGCCGGAATCATTGTTACAAATATTCCGATAAACAAAGTTGCAACCTCTTGGATCGCATCCCATGTAAAATGATTTGCCTCGCGCACTTCTTTTTTCGTAGTCTTGTATGACAAAAACGCTGCTGCCAAGATCATAACCATCTCCAAGATCGATGCAAATCCTAATTCTACTTCTCCATAAAAATGAATCGATCCCTTAAAGAATGGCACCGTCTTAGGAAGAACACCACTTAATATAACTGCCACGATGATCATTACCAAAAAGATAATATTATGTGCACCGTTTAAGCGGAGTTTCTTGTGCTCACCACTAACTTCCGGCTGTTTTGCACCTTCTGCAAGATCTTTCTTATATGCTCTGCTGTCAATCACATAAAACAATGCAAGCAGCAAAACTACATTCAGGATCATTACCGGCAGCAAATTCAAGCTCCAGAAGAAATCCACACCATTCATAAATCCCATCAGAAGTGGTGGATCGCCAACCGGTGTCAAACATCCTCCGATATTAGATACTAAGAAAATGAAAAATACCATAACCTGTACTTTACGTCTACGCCATTTGTTCGCACGGATCATCGGACGGATCATCAACATACTTGCTCCGGTCGTACCGATCCAGCTTGACAATAATGTACTGATCATCAAAAGCAAAACATTTAACTTCGGCTTGCCAACCAGATCACCCTCTAACGATATATTTCCTGCCACGCAGAACAGTCCAAATAATAGGACAATAAACGTCAAATAGTCACCAATAATGGCTTCCAAAAGCTCTTCCCAAGCAGTTCCCATACCTACCGCGATCGCAAATGGAATAAGGAATGCAAGTGACCAAAAAGCCACAACGATCGGTTTTCTTTTTTCCCACCATTCTCCAGCTACAAGTGGACAGATCGCGATACATAATAAGATTCCGGCAAACGGAATGCAATACAATAGCGATAAATTATCCCCTATACTTTTTGTCGTTTCTGCTGCTTGTGCCATGGACGGCAGTGTTAAACACGCTGTTAGCATCATTGCAAACACCGACAACGCCCTTTGCAACTTTTTCATTGTATTACGCCTCCTTTGTTTTATTGACGGCCTACTCTCTCTCTTTTAGGCGTAACTATTGTATATCCAATCCACCAAAAAATCAAGCAAAATACAGAAAACATTATTATTAAATGAGCTGACGCACTGCATGTTTATTAACGATTGCGTCCCTGTGCGGAAACCTTTTCATTGCGTGTCAGACTAACACGAAAAAACCGCTTAAATAACTGATGTCCATCCCATGGGATCAGCGGATACAAATAGCCTCTTCCCGCCATCGTGCGATTGGTAAAAAAAGCGACGATCATTAACAATATTCCCGTAATAAACCCCCATATTCCAAACACGCCGGTCAACACCAACAGTATGATACGCTGAAACTTTATCGCATATCCCAATTCCATATTATTTTGCGTATAATTGGCAACTGCCACAAACGCCATATATAACATGATCTCACTGTTAAACCATCCCGAATTTACGGTATAATCTCCAAACACA
>OJMG01003552.1_pt1 | contig 11703 bp, 9 predicted proteins | sample 1597141 | NCBI WGS metagenome assembly OJMG01 (sample SAMEA2452119, study PRJEB22498) | human gut metagenome | biome: human feces; feature: human gut; material: feces | place: Australia | collected 2012
TCTTACATCATCAGGAGCTGCAACTGCAACTGTTTCTTTTCTGAAACGATTTCTGCCGTTGTAATACTTTTCTATAGGCGATATTATATCTGATAACTGTTGTCTGAAATATTCTTTTGTATACATAAAGCCACCTCTGTCACTTTGAATTATCTTAATATTTTTATTATAGCATTTATTTACCAAAAAGTAAATAAGATAATTGTAAACCTTTGTTTAATTTTTAGGTTGACAATTAAACTTTTATAATATATAATTATCTCAGTTTTTAAGTTAGAAAGGAAATTTTCAAATGAAGAAGAAATTTACAACAAGAGATTTAATTTTGTGTGCATTGTTCACTGCACTTTCGGCAATCGGAGCGTTTATAAGAATTCCAGTTCCGCTTGTGCCTTTTACTTTGCAAATAACATTTACAACATTGGCAGGTCTTTTGCTCGGTTCTAAAAAGGGTGCAATAAGCGTTGCGGTATACGTGCTTATGGGACTTATCGGAATACCTGTGTTTACACAAGGCGGAGGTTTCAGCTATGTGCTAAAACCAAGTTTCGGCTTTTTGGTAGCCTTCATTATAGGAGCATTCGTAACAGGACTTATTGTCGAAAAGAAACAAAATCCGTCATTCTTGAGAATACTCGGTGCAAGCTTTGCCGGTATGGCATTCGTATACGTTTTGGGTGCGATTTATTTCTATATTATATGTAACTTTGTTATTAATGCACCTGTCAGCATCGGTAAAACAGTTATGTCGTGTTTCGTGCTTGTCGCTCCGGGTAATATCGCCCTTGCAATCCTTGCAGCACTTGTCGCAAAAAGAATTATACCGATTCTAAATCGTCAAAACCAGTCAACTGTTCCCCAACCTAAGACTGTATGATAAAAAAACACTGTGCTTTGTCACAGTGTTTTTTTTGATTACTCATAATATTTAAAATAAAAAATACACCTACATCAATATTTCATTGATGTAGGTGTACATACAAATGGTGCGACTGTCCTTATTGGACTTATGGAAAAATCGCATAAACACAAGGGTTTTGAGCGGTCAATAAACAGTATTAACCTTAAAATAAAATAATTTTATGTTTAAAAAATATCGTGAATTGCATATTTACGGTATTTTTTATTTCCCTTTTGCACCAAAGACCGACCTTTACATTCTCAGATAGTATATCATAAATACATAAGGCGGTCAATTAAAAAACAAAAGAACGACAAAATTTTTATTTTGCCGAAGTAAAACAGAATATTTTATATATAAGGCATTGGGAACACTCAATGTCTTTTTTTGATGTCGATATTTAGGAAAGGAGCATATCAGCTATGGCAACAGTATTCAGAGTTCAGAAAACAAAAGATTTTACAGTGATGTCTAATCATCATTTAAAAAATAAAGATTTGTCCCTGCGGTCAAAAGGGCTTTTATCGTTTATGCTTAGCTTGCCTGAAGATTGGGATTATTCCCTTAAAGGCTTAGCAACTTTAAATAAAGAGGGCATTGACGCCATACGCTCGGCAATCAATGAGCTTGAAGCGTTTGGATATATTGAGCGTTCCCGCGTCAGAAACGAAAAAGGGCAGCTTGGCGAAAATGAATATATCATACACGAATTGCCTATATCGCCCGAACCAAAACAGACCGAGCCTACATTGGAAAATCCAACATTGGATAATCCTGTACAGGCTGAACCTGAACAGGGCAAGTCCACGCAATTAAATACTAATAAATCAAATACTGAAATATCAAATACTGATTTATTAAATACTTATCCAATCAATTCTACGGAGCCGGAGGAAAACGGCGAACCTGTAAAACCACAACAGCCTGAACGGATAGGAATGGATAAGATTTTAGCATACAGACAGCTTATAAAACAAAATATTGAGTATGATATTTTATGTCAAAAGCTAAACGGCAATATCGGTATTCTGAATGAAATTGTTGATATTATCACTGAAACGGTATGTACAACAAGAGAATACTTAACCGTTGCAAGCGAGGAACGAAATGCGGAAACGGTAAAATCCAAACTTCTGAAACTAAACAGCGAGCATATCGAATATGTCATAGACTGTATGAAGAATAACACAACAGACGTACACGATACAAGAAAATATTTACTTGCGGCGTTATTCAATGCCCCCTCCACTATTGACAGCTATTACACCTTGAAAGTAAATCACGATATGTACGGAGGTAATTAAAATTACATACAACCCAAAATCACGCGCCCCGCCTATGCGAGCGTGTTTTTTAATACAAAATTTTAAATCTTGACAAGGAGGATTTTTAGAAATGAGAAACAAAATAAAAAGAATTTTAGCCGCTGTAATGGCGGCGGGAATGACTTTGAGCGTTATTCCCTCAATCACCACTTATGCGGCGCAGAGTAACGAATATGTCGATCCGGCGGACGTATGGATTGAAGCAAACGGGCGCACAAGCGAGTTTGACATCAATGCAACAGTAACTACGGGTACAATGTTCTGCCCCGTCTGCGATATGCCGACAAGCAACATTTCCTACCGCGTACCCGAATACACACGAACTGGCGAAACCGCATATAATCGCGGCGTCTACTATTCGGACGGTACGCTTATTGACGGAAAAGGCAAAGGCAATCTTGACGACGGAACACCCGGCGTTGACGCGTTCTATACGGGGTATCATTGGACAAAATCAGTTTGTCAGAATTGCGGTACGGTAAATTCCGTTGACGGAATTAACGCGTATTCGTGCGGTAAAGATGTATATTCCCTTAACCCCTGCGACAGCAACTTTTTCTTGGATTTTGACAGTACGGAATACATACCGTACAACAGCAGGACGCATACGGTAAAAGCAAAAAAGGGCAAGTATTGTCAATTCTGCAAAGGCACGAAAGAGCGGGTGCAGGACAAACAGGAAAACCACAACTTCACCGAAAATGTAAACGGCGAATTGGGAAATCAGCGTTTTCACATTACAGCGGATTGTGAGGACTGCGGATATAAGAAAAACGAATACGCGGCGGCAAAGTCTGTTGTACAAAGCTATTATGGCAAGGTTGACGGAAAACCTCATACCGTAACCGTCAATGACTTATCGGAGAATGGCGTAAATACAAGTATTCGTTACGGAACGGAAGCGAAAAAGTGTAACAAGACAAGCGCGCCGAATTATACCGACGAGGGCTATTATCCCGTATATTATGAGATAGAATATACCTACGGCGGCGAGAGTATGACGGAAAACGGCGTAAGCTATGTATGGCTTTTAAGCGATAATCCGCCCTCAAATACAAACAGTATTCATACTCACGATTTCAGATTTTTGGAAACAGTGCGCCCCACTTGTACAGAGTTAGGTTTTGACCGTTTCCAGTGTGCCGAGTGCGGAGCCTTGCAGAAAACGAATTATACTCCCGCAAGCGGGCACGATTACAATACTGTTGTAATTCGTGAGCCGAGTTGTCAGCAAGGCGGTTTAGAATTACATTCCTGTACAAAGTGCGGCAGCTATTATACAGAAAGTACCTCAATGACGGGACACCGTTATGAAACAAATATTGTTGCCTCCACTTGTACAAAGAACGGATATACAGAACATATTTGTATCGACTGCGGATATAAGTACATTACGGATTTAACGCCACTTGCAAAACACGATTACAGACCGACAGTAACCGCGCCCACTTGTAAAACAAAAGGCTTTACCACATACAAGTGCAGAAATTGTGATGATACCTATGTCGGCGATTACACCGAGCCGCGCGGTCATAAATGGGACGAGGGACACACTGTAACTAATTCGACCTGCGAGAGCGAGGGCGTTATGGAATACCACTGTAAACATTGTGATGAAAAGATGATACAGGCAATTTCAGCGACAGGACATACACCCGGAAAGGCTGCTACCTGTACCGAACCGCAAAAGTGCGAAAGCTGCGGCGCTATTCTTGAACTGCCGACAGGACACACCTATTCCGAAACAGTAACGGAGCCGACTTGTACAGCTATGGGATTTACCACATATAATTGTGAGAATTGCGACCATTCATATATCGGTAATTATACGGATAAGACCGAACACAAGTATAATTCAGTTGTAACTCCCCCGACCTGTACGGAAATGGGATATACAACATATACTTGCGAGGATTGCGGCGACAGCTACATTTCAGATTATACGGATAAAACAGAGCATAAATATAATGCTGTTGTAACTTCCCCGACTTGTACGGAAATGGGATATACAACATATACTTGCGAGGATTGCGGCGACAGCTATAAATCTGATTATACGGAGGTTCTTCCTCATAATTACAATAAGCAGACGATTAAGCCTACTTGCACATCACAGGGCTATACAATTTACACTTGCCCCGATTGCGGCAAGGAATATATCGGCGACGAGCAGGAGCCGACAGAGCATAAATATATTCCCACTGTAACCGCGCCGACTTGTACGGAAATGGGATATACAACTTTTACTTGCGAGGATTGCGGAAAATCGTATGTCGCGGATTACACGGACGCGAAAGGCCATAACTATGAGGAAAAAATCACAACTTCCACTTGTACGGGTATAGGATATACAACCTTTACTTGTAAGGACTGCGGAATTTCATATATCGGAAACGAGCAGGCAAAGACCGCTCACGATTACGAAACAACAGTAACCGCGCCTACCTGTACAGAATTGGGCTATACAACATACACCTGTAAAAACTGCGGCGAAACATATAGAGCCGACGAGGTATCGGCAAAAGGACACAAGATGTCAGATTGGATTATTGACGTTCCCGCTACGATTGAGAATGAGGGCAGCAGGCATATTGAATGTACGGATTGCGGTACAGTTTTAAAAATTGAGGAAATCCCCCAGCTTACCGATAAGGACAATTCGGACGAGGACGGATATTCAAAAGTCGGTGATTATAGTATTCTGATTACCGATAAGGACAGCAAGCCTGTTTTCAATTCAGAAATCAGCATTGACAAGGACGATAACATCACAATTAAGCTGCCGGAGGGCAGATTGCTTGACTATGAGGACAGAACGACAATTACGGTTGTTCGTACAGATACAAAGGCAGCGGCAGAGGGCTTGAATATCAATATTTCAGACAAGAGCGGCAACGCCGCAACAGGTCAGACGGACGCAGGCGGTCAGCTTATTGTTCCGAATAATCAGAGCTCAACGGGTAATGAAAACGGCACTATCGGCGGCGATAACGGCGAAACAAAATATACTTATGTTGTTACCGTTACAGACAAAAACGATACCGTCATTCCCGATTGTGAAATTCACATAGGCGATAACCACGATATTGTCGTAAAACTTCCCGACGGTACGGCTATGAACAGCGACAACCGCGTTACTGTTACGGTCAAAGACCAGAACGGCGAAGCAAAGGAAAATGTAAACGTGATTGTCATAGGCGACAGCGACTATATAGAAAAGGGCGTTACAAACGCAAACGGTCAGGCTACATTACCGAATAAAAATCAGGCGTACACGGACAAAAACGGTACGGCGAATGTAAACGGATATATCGTACTTGTCGAAGATGAAACGGAACCGGTATATATGGCGCTTGTAACCGTTGACGATAACGGCGTTATGGTATGCCTCCCCGACGGTAAAAAGATTGATTACCATAACCGTACATCTGTAATTGTAAAGACGAATGACGGAAAAGCGGTTGAGGGCGTAAGCGTAAATGTCTATGACAATGCAGGCGGCGACAGAACCGAGATAACAGACAAGGACGGAAAAATCACTGTTCCTCCGCTGAATGAAAATATAATCGAGAATAAACCGACGCCGGAGCCTACTCTGACAACAAAACCCGGACTTGAAACTCCCGAACCGTCAGAGAAGCCGGACGCAACAGACGAACCGAGCGCAACGGATAAACCGTCAGAAACAGAAAAGCCGGACGCGACAGAGCAGCCGAGCGAAACGGAAAAGCCGAAGCCTACCGTAAATCCCGATAATGGAAGCGAGGTTGTTACTCCCGATTATTCGTATAAGGTATCTGTAAATGACAATGACGGCGCTGTAAACGGCGCAATCGTCAGTGTTGATAAAGACAACGGCAGCGTTACGGTTAAGCTCCCTGATGAAAAGGGTATCACTCCCGATAACAGAATTATTATCGGAATTACAGACAAGGACGGAAAAGCTGTAAACGGCGTACCTGTTACCGTAATTGCAAAGGACGGAACGGAAGCAAAAGACCTTACAAACAGTGAGGGCATTGCGATTGTTCCCCCGACAAGTACAGACCGTACAGACAAAAACGGCTATGCACAGGTTGTTGAGGGAGAAAAGACATACAATGTCATTGTCGAGGACACAAAGGCAAAAATCGAAAATGCCGCCGTTGAGGTTAAGGACGGTAAAATCAGCGTTATTCTTCCCGACGGAAACAAGCTCAATACAGATAATCAAACCACTGTAACCGTCAGCGGCAAGGATAATACAGCGGTCAAGGATATTTCCGTAACTGTTACCGATAAGGATAATAAGACAGCGACAAAATCAACCGACGCAAACGGTAAAATCACTGTACCCGTCAAGACTTCAACAGGCGGTGGCGGCGGTTCTTCTTCAGGAGGAAGCGGCGGCAGTAGCGGATATGTCAAGCCGTCATACACTGTAAAGGTTGTCGATAAGGACGGAAAGACCGTCAATGTCAATAAGACCGTCAAGGACGATAAAATCACTTTGACGCTTCCGAGCGGCAAAACTCTTGACGATAATTATTATACAATTACCGTAACGGATAACAAGGGCAAGACAACGGCGGGTATTGATGTTACGCTCAAAGACAAGAATAATTCCGTCAGCGGCGCAACCGACGCAAACGGTCAGCTTATTATGCCGACAAACACGCATAATTCTTATGTAGTCGGATATGAGGACGGAGCCTTTAAGCCTGAAAATAATATGACAAGAGCAGAAGCAGCTGCCATATTCGCCCGTAATATTGCAGAGCGTAAGGGCGAAAATATTTCAAGCCGTAAATCATCATTTAAGGACGTATCAAGCAAGGATTGGTTTAATAACTATATCGCCTATCTTGAAAAGTACAAGGTAATATCCGGCTATGACGATAAGACATTTAAGCCGGACGAACATATTACAAGAGCCGAATTTGTAACAATGTGTATGAGGTTCTATGCGCTGGACGCTAAGACAGTGGCGGCAAAGAAGAATATTTTTAATGATGTACCAAAATCACATTGGGCGTCAGGTTATATTTACAGCGCTGTTGGTATGGGCTGGATAAACGGATACAGCGACAGCACATTTAAGCCGGACAGCAACATCACACGCGCGGAGGTTGTAACGATTGTAAACCGCGTAACAGGACGCGCCGCCGATACGGAATACATCAATAAGAATATGTCAGCCGTAAATAAATTTACAGACCTCAAAGACAAGTCATATTGGGCGTTTTATGAAATCCTTGAAGCAAGCAATACGCATAATACCGTTGACGGAAAGAGCGGCGAAACTTGGGTAAAATAATTGTCTGATTTGTGTATTGTGTTTGTTGACCGGATATGATATAATCTTTATAATATTTTATATCGAAAGGAAAGAATATTATGGATAAAAAATTAAAAATAATTATAGAAAACTGTCCCCAAAATCATAAATGCCCCGCTGTCAATGTTTGTCCTGTTGGAGCGTTAAGTCAGAAAGATTTTGAAGCACCGATAATAGATTATGACAAGTGTATAGGGTGCGGTAAATGTTCAAATTTCTGTCCTAAAAAAGCATTGGTATTATAATTGGATTATACATAAGGGGTGTAAACGGTGGAGGAACGCATAGAACCGACAAATACGGTACAGACTGAATTTGACGAGTGGATTATAAACGGTTTGGATAAGGCGGAAGAAATAATCCATAAATCAGATACAGAGAATATTAAGCAATAAGCGGTTGTTTGAAAATAAACAGCCGCTTTTTTGTTGCAAGGAGTGATGTCTATACAGGAAGAAATAAATAAAAAAACAGTTGCGTTAGTTATAAGCGCTTCCAAAATGACGGGGCGCGTATTGCAGGCGGCAATTCGTGAATACCTAAGACAGCAGCAGAAAAATAAAAACAAGGGCTATCAGGGTAAACAGACGATTAAGCAGCTTGTAGAGTCAGGCGCGGCGCTTTCAAATATTGAGATAACGAATAAAAATATAAAATCTTTTGAGCCGGTGGCGAAAAAGTACGGACTTGACTATGCTTTGAAAAAGGATAATTCCACGAAACCGCCGAAGTACCTCGTATTCTTCAAGGGTAAGGATATTGATGTCATAAATATGGCGTTTCAGGAGTATTCGCAAAAGCTGTTACGGGAAAAACCGTCAATCCGTAAAATGTTATCTCAAATGCGCGAGCTTGCAAAGACTATCAATCCGAAAGACCGCGCCCGCCGCAAAGAACAGGAGCGCGATATATGAGGATAGACAAAAGGTTTATTCTTTTAAATATCCCGTATCTTCTGTTCTTTTGGATTGCTGATAAGATATGCTATATATACAGGATAACAGAGGGTAATAAAATAATAGCGTTGGTTCAGGGAATTGCGGAGTTTTACAAAGCTCCGCTTTTTTCGTTCCACATAATCGATATATCAATCGGAGTAATAGCCGCGCTTCTGATTAAGTGCGCAGTTTATGTCAGGGGTAAAAATGCTAAGAAATACCGAAACGGCATTGAATACGGTTCGGCGCGCTTGGGTACGGCGTCAGACATAGCCCCGTATATTGACGGACAGAATTTCTATAATAATGTTCTTCTCACGAATACGGAACGGCTTACAATGGACAGCCGCCCGAAGCTGCCGAAGTACGCAAGAAATAAGAATGTTCTTGTAATCGGCGGCAGCGGCAGCGGTAAGACAAGGTTTTTCATAAAACCGAATTTAATGCAAATGCACAGCAGCTATGTTGTAACCGATCCGAAAGGTACGGTTTTAATTGAGTGCGGGAAGCTGTTACAAAAAGGCGGATATATCATAAAAACATTTAATACGATAAATTTCAAAAAGAGTATGAAATATAATCCGTTTGAGTACATACGCAGCGAAAAGGATATTTTGAAGCTCGTTAATACCCTTATTGCGAATACCAAAGGCGAGGGCGAAAAGTCAAGTGAGGATTTCTGGGTTAAGGCTGAACGCCTGTATTATTGCGCCCTCATAGGCTATATTTGGTACGAAGCGCCCGACGAGGAAAAGAACATCATAACTCTTTTGGATATGATAAACGCGTCGGAAGCAAAAGAGGACGACGAGAATTATAAAAGCCCCGTTGATTTACTCTTTGACCGTCTGGAAGAAAAGGAACCGGAGCATTTCGCAGTAAAGCAGTATAAGAAATACAAAATGGCAGCCGGCAAGACTGCTAAAAGTATTTTGATTTCGTGCGGCGCGAGATTAGCGCCGTTTGACATTAAGGAACTCAGGGACTTAATGGAATATGACGAATTGGAGCTCGACAAAATCGGCGACAGGAAAACGGCGTTGTTCGTTATCATTTCCGATACGGACGATACTTTTAATTTCATAGTCGCTATGATGTACACGCAGTTATTCAATCTGCTTTGTGATAAGGCGGACGACGTTTACGGCGGCAGACTTCCCGTACACGTTAGATTTCTGCTTGATGAAATGGCGAATATCGGACAAATACCAAAATTTGAAAAGCTGATTGCCACAATAAGAAGCCGAGAAATATCGGCGTCAATAATCTTGCAGGCGCAAAGTCAGCTAAAAGCTATTTACAAGGATAACGCCGACACGATTATAGGTAATTGCGATACTACCCTATTTCTCGGAGGTAAAGAGAAAACTACTCTTAAAGAGATTTCCGAAACGCTCGGCAAAGAAACGATTGATATGTACAATACTTCCGAAACGCGAAGTAATCAAAAATCTTACGGACTTAATTATCAAAAATTAGGAAAGGAGCTGATGACGCAGGACGAATTATCGGTAATGGACGGCGGCAAGTGCATTTTGCAATTAAGGGGCGTCCGTCCGTTTTTGTCTGAAAAGTACGATATAACGGCGCACCCGCGCTATAAGTATTTATCAGACGCAGACAAGAAAAACGAGTTTGACATTGAACGATTTTTGAACCGCAGACCGGCGGTTGTAAAGGAAAATGAACAATTCGACCTTTACAATGTAGATGTGCCGGACGAAGAAAAAAAGACAGATTAAAATTTAGGAGGATTTTATTTATGCAATTTTTCACAGAAGCGGTCAATGTTTTAAAAACTCTTGTAATCGCGTTAGGCGCAGGCCTCGCGGTTTGGGGTGTTGTCAATCTCTTGGAGGGATACGGCAACGATAATCCCGGCGCAAATGCTCATGTGCCATAAAGTAACATACAAGAATTGATAGACAGCAACCCACTATTCCGTTATTATCTTACGCACACACTTTGTAACTTTTTCGTTAAGCCTATTGACTCTGATACTTCGGAAGAGATATAATATAGTTGCTACTTAGCTAACCTAAATAGCGAAACTAAAGAGAGGCGACGATATGAATAACAAATATGTCCAGCAATTCAAAAAAGGCTCTCTGGAAATGATACTCTTATGCCTAATCGGACGCAAGGAAACTTATGGATATGAAATTATAACCGAATTGAACAATAGTGCGTCTGTTTTGGGATATGCGAAAGAGGGAACCATTTACCCCATTCTGTATCGTTTACAGGAAGCAGAACTAATCAAATGCCGATTGGCTCCGGCTGCGGCAAATGGCGGCTCAAAAAAGTATTATTCTTTAACTGATAAAGGCAGGAATGTACTTGATGAACTAATCTTATTTTGGTCAAGCTATGAAAACTGCGTAAACGGCTTTATAGAAAGTTATCAACAAGCGAGGGTGTCCAAATGAAAGAACAATATATCAAACAGGTTGAAAAGGAACTATCTTTACCACGCAAAATGAAAAAAGAGGTTGTGCGTGACTTGAATGAAGTTTTTGCGTCTGCTATGGAGCATGGAGAAACAGAGCAGCAGATTATCCAGCGTTTGGGGACGCCAAAAGAATTTGCAGACAGCACCGCAGAACAGTTTGGCATTGATAACACCAAATCGAAAAAAAGGAACGGTATCATTTCTACTCTTGCTGCGCTTGTTATCGCGGTTGCTGCCTTTTCGGTATATGCTGTTACGCAATCAGGAAAAGTACCAGAAGGAGCAATCGGACAAGCAGACGCGACAACAAATATACAGATTGAGGGCGCGTTTGCCTTTGATATTTCGCAAATCCTTTTGGCTATTGGGTTTGCAGCAACAGCTATTGCTATTTTGTTAATTATCCGAACCATACACAAAAACAGGAGGTAACTAATGAAAAAGTATATTTCTGTATTCACAATCATGGTTATGATTTTTTTGGCTGCGTGTTCTAATCAAAATACATCATCTACACCGACAAGCAATGAGAACAATACGCAATCTAATAGTGTTACAAAATTGGACGAGGGTGTTTGGCCTGAGAATGAGTACACAGAGGGGCTTCCTGTTGCGCCTGGTACGGTTGCATGGGCTACACTTGATACAGAACATGAGAATTGCAATATCAACCTTACCGGCATTAGCGAAAACGACTATAACGAGTATATGGAGCTTTTGAACCAAGAAGGCTTTTCCGTAATTGAAAATGTGTCAGAGGAAATCGAGGG
>OJMG01003553.1_pt1 | contig 11703 bp, 10 predicted proteins | sample 1597141 | NCBI WGS metagenome assembly OJMG01 (sample SAMEA2452119, study PRJEB22498) | human gut metagenome | biome: human feces; feature: human gut; material: feces | place: Australia | collected 2012
TTACGCGCGTTTCGTCAAAACGGTCGCTTTTTTGACGAAACGCGCGTAATGCGCGTAATAATCTTTACCGTAAGTCGCTCGCGGAGCGTAAACGACGGGAATATAACCGCTTTTCAGGCAATCTTCTATAATCCGAATATCGACGTCCACAATTTTTCCGACAAAACCGAGTTCTTCGCTCTCCTTTTCGCAGCCGAGCATGTGACCGTCGATTCCGCTGAGTCCGACTGCTTTTCCGCCGCAGGATTCTAACCGATCGACCAATGCCTTATTGATTTTTCCGGCCAACACCATACGGACGATTTCCGCCGTCTCTGCATCGGTATACCGAAGCCCGTTGACAAACCGACTTTCGATTCCGACCCGTTTGAGCATTTCCGAAATTTCCGGCCCGCCGCCGTGGACGAGTACGACCTTTATTCCCACTAACTGCAAAAGCACGAGATCCCGCATGACGGAAGTTTTAAGCTCTTCATTGATCATGGCGTTTCCGCCGTATTTAATAACGAGGATTTTATCGTTATATTTTTTGATATAAGGCATCGCTTCCGCCAAAAACTCTGCCTGTTCCTGTTTGGAAATCATCTTACCACCAATCTATTTTTTTTATTATAGCATACCCATAAAAATTTGTCAACTTTTCTCAGGGATTTTCGCTTCTCGAAAAAGGATTTTTCAGCTTCTGTAATCTCCGTTGATCCGTACGTAATCGTAAGTCAAATCGCACCCCCAAGCCGTAGAGGTATAATTGCCGTCATGCAAATCTATAAGAATATCTATTTCCTTTTCCGTCAGGATCTTTTTTGCAGTTTCTTCGGAAAAATCGATACCCCGTCCTTCCTCGCAGACAACGATTTTTCCGGCTTTTGAGGAAAATGCGACCTCGATTTTGTCGATATCTATCTCAGCTCCGGAATATCCGATTGCGCATAAAACCCGCCCCCAGTTGGCATCGGCTCCGAACATAGCAGCCTTCAAAAGGTTGGAGCATACGACCGACTTCGCTACCGTACGGGCAACTTGCTTGGACTTGGCGCCCGTTACTTTACATTCTATCAGTTTCGTCGCGCCCTCTCCGTCTGCAGCGATTTTTCTGCACATTTCGGTCGTAACGGCATGAAGCGCGTGACAGAATTTTTTGTAATCGGTATCCGCACGGTCAATGAGAGCGTTCCCCGCCAAGCCGCTGGCCATCAGGCACAGCGTATCGTTCGTGGAAGTATCTCTGTCGACACTGACCATATTCAAAGAATCTTTTACATCGGTGGAAAGAGCCTTCTGCAACATTTCGGGGGTAATATTCACGTCGGTCGTTATAAACATGAGCATTGTCGCCATATTCGGACAAAGCATGCCTACACCTTTACAAATGGCCCCGATCCGACATTTGATATCCCCGAGTTCAAATTCAAACGAAATCTCTTTACTGACCGTATCGGTCGTCATAATGGCTTCCGCTGCCGCGTGGCTGCATTCCGGCGACGAACCGAGTCCCTCTGCAAGAGTTTTCATTCCGCCCGCAATCGGGTCGAGAGACAGTTTCTGACCGATGACGCCCGTCGAGGCCACTACCGTATCGGAAGCCGAAATTCCGCAATACTTCTCAACCAGCGAACACATTCCTTCGGCAATTTCCACGCCGTCCGCATTACAGGTATTTGCGTTTCCGCTGTTGACGATGACCGCACGGGCATAGCCGTCCGCCACGTGCTTTTGCGTAACGAGAATGGGAGCGCCTTTTACGAGATTTTTGGTATAAACACACGCCGTAGCCGAACGTTTTTCACAAACGATCAGCGCCAGATCTTTCTTCGATTTATTTCTACGGATTCCGCAATGAATTCCGTTGGCCGAAAAGCCTTTCGGCGCACATACTCCGCCTGCGACAGGCTTCATTTCTCTATTGACTCCGTTTTTTCTCATGATTGGTTCTTCCTTAATTTTTCTATTTCAAAAACGCATCTTCTTCCAAACCGAGCGCTATATTCATATTTTGCACCGCCGCGCCGGAAGCTCCTTTGCCGAGATTATCGAATCTCGAACAGAGCAGCAATCGTTCTTCGTTTCCGCCGATAAAGATTTCCATGCGATTGCTTCCCGCAAAATTATTTGCGCCTAAAAAAGAATGTTCTTTTTCGTCTATACCGATAAATTTTGCGCCAGAATAATAGTCCCTATAAAAATCCCGCAGCTTTTGCGGCGTCATGGGTAGATTCATCAGATCCGCAAACAGCGGCACCGTAACACACATACCACAATAATAATCGGAAACGATAGGATTAAATACGGGCGTACGGGATAATCCGCATACTTTTGTCATTTCTGGCAAATGTTTATGCTTCAAAGTCAAGCCGTACTGGCGCGGACTATCCAGCTCTTTATCCCGATCCGAGGCTTCGTATTCGGCGATCATTTTCTTTCCCCCGCCGCTGTATCCCGTCACGGAATGCGCGACAAAAGGATAATCCGAATTGACGATTCCCGAATGTACCAGCGGATACACCAAAGAAATGAATCCGCTGGCATGACATCCCGGATTCGCGATTCTTTTTTCCCGCTCGACGGATTTACGGAAATCATAAGACAATTCCGGAAAGCCGTAAGCCCAGCCCGGAACCGTGCGATGAGCGGTAGATGCGTCGATGATTTTTGTTTCGGGATTTTCACAAAGCGTCACCGCTTCTTTCGCTGCCGCATCGGGCAGACATAAAAAGACAATGTCCGCACGATTGATGCAGTCTTTTCTCGCCTCCGTATCTTTGCGCAGTTCTTCGGGGAGAACGATAAGCTCGATATCATTTCGAACGGAAAGTCTGTCATATATTTGCAGGCCCGTAGTGCCTTCCCGCCCGTCGATAAATACTTTATACATAATTTTCAACCGTTTGCGTATTCATTCGCATAAAGCGTTCGGGCGCAAAAAACAAATGCGCCCGATTGATAATCCGATTTGCCTTACTTCAACTTCTTTGCATCGAGAAGCGCCTTTACCTTAATGGGCAGACCAAAAAGATTGATGAATCCTTCCGCGTCGTTCTGGTGATAAGCGCCGCCGTCGTCGTCGAACGTAGCAATCGCTTCACTGTAAAGGGAATATGGCGAGGTGATTCCCGCATTCATGACGTTGCCCTTATAAATTTTCAGTTTCACGTCTCCCGTAACCGTCTTCTGCGTTTCGGTAACAAAAGCGCTCAAAGCCTCCCTCAAAGGCGTAAACCATTGACCGTCATAGACGATTTCTCCGAATTTCAAGGCGATCATCTGTTTATAATGCATCGTCGCCTTATCGAGACAGATGGATTCGAGCAATTCGTGAGCCGTATAAAGAATCGTTCCGCCCGGAGTTTCATATACGCCGCGGGATTTCATACCCACAAGACGATTTTCCACCATATCGCAGAGTCCTACGCCGTTTTCCCCGCCAACTTTATTCAACTTCTCGATGAGCGAAACGCTGTCCATCTTCTTTCCGTCGATAGCCGTAGGAATACCCTTTTCAAAATGAATGGTAATATACGTAGGTTTATCGGGAGCGGCCCAAGGCGATACCCCGAGCTCACAAATTTTATCGTAATCGGGTTCGTTTGCGGGATCTTCGAGGTCGAGACCTTCGTGCGAAAGATGCCAAAGATTTTTATCTTTGGAATAATTGGTTTCGCGCGTGATCTTCAAAGGAATATCGTGTGCCTCTGCATAAGCGATTTCTTCTTCGCGGCTCTTGATGTTCCAAATTCTCCAAGGCGCGATAACCTTCATTTCGGGCGCAAAAGCCTTAATGGTCAGCTCAAAGCGAACCTGATCATTTCCCTTTCCTGTACAGCCGTGACAAATTGCATCCGCGCCTTCTTTCTTGGCAATCTCCACGAGTCTTTTCGCAATGACGGGGCGAGCAAAGGAGGTGCCGAGCAGATATTTATCCTCATATTTTGCCCCGGCCTGAACGGTAGGATAAATATAATCTTCGATAAATTCTTTCTTCAAATCTTCTATGTACAATTTGGAAGCGCCCGTCTTAATTGCCTTTTCTTCCAGCCCTTCCAATTCCGATTCCTGTCCGACGTCCGCGGAAACCGCGATGATTTCGGGATTCCCGTAATTCTCTTTCAGCCAAGGAATGATGATGGACGTGTCGAGTCCGCCCGAGTAAGCAAGAACGATTTTCTTAAAGGTTTCTTTCTTTTCCATAAGTTTATCTCCATGACCGCGACCGTTTCAAACAGCCGCATTTGATTTATCGCGATTTATTATACTATCCGAATTTCTTCCCGTCAAGCAAATTTTACCCGTTTTTTGATTTTTTATAAATTATTTTGCCGATTATAGAATATTTTATACATTCTTCAATGCTTATACTGAATAAATGAATATATTCTTTCTAAAATCTGACTAATTGAAAAAAAGAATTTCGGACTGAACGACCATTTCGTTCTTTTCGTTAAAGCCCTGAACGAGAAAAGCGCCTTCTTCCGCAGGTTTGCGATAAAATCGAAGTTTGTCTCCCTCATGGCACTGTCTCGAATAGCTGAGTGCAAATCCTTTGAGTTTTCGTGACGCAAGTTCCGCCACAGAAAAACAGTTAAAACAATAATCGGCATACCGAGTATTATTGACATGCATATTATGATCGTATTCCGAATTGGCGACGGTCATCTCGAAGCGAAGCTCCCCTTCTTCCGGTTTGAAAACAGGAAACTTCCACCGATTGACGTCCAGCGCGCGCGTAGGATTATAAGTCGAATAATCCTGATTTTCCAGCAATTTCGATTGAAGAAGCTTTCCGTTTTTGATATCCACCATACACCAGCGGGAGGTAGCGTTCATGTAAACGTCCCCCGCGGGAGATAAAATCTGATACTCTCTGCCGAACACCACATAAGAAGGAGGCGTTGGCCAAGTCTTGGCGACTATATGCTCGCCCAGAGGAACGGGCTTCAAAAATTCGCAGCGGATATTCGTCAGCATGAACGCATATCCTCTCGGTTTAATAAATTCGTAACCGAAACCCAGCTCGTCCGCACTGGAACAAGCAACCTCTTCAAGATACGCCAAAACCGCCGAAGGTTTAAGCTCGTCCTTGAAATCCGTATCGCAATATTTTACATCGAATGTTTTAATATGTTCATATAATTCCATAGGAATATTATACACCGCGTAGCACAAAAAGTCAACGAATGAACCGGAAAATCCCCTGAAAAACAAAAATCTGTTTCTAATAATGTTCCCTGTCTGCCCTTACATTAAACGGTAGTTATTATAGTAAAAAATCCATGAAAAGAAAAAGTTTTTTGCAGATTTTTATTGACTTATCGTATATATTTGTTGTATAATACTATATGTAAGATATTATTATATTATTTTATGAAGTATCGATACTCTGTCACACACACTTACAAAGGAGGAAACAATGGCTCAGCAGGAAAAAACCCCGCTTAAAGACGAGATTCCCGACGAAGAATTTTCTTTGACGGGGGGCGCCGAAGAACAGGGAATTACGATCAGCTCCGATTTAATCCGCGGACACATCAACACAATTATTTTAAGAAGTCTGTACGATGGAGATAAATACGGATATGACATTATAAACGAAATAGAAAAAAAGAGCGGCGGACTGTATACATTGAAACAGCCCACTCTTTACAGCGCCTTGAAACGCCTCGAATCGCTCCATTATGTCGAATCCTATTACGGCGATTTCTCCAACGGCGGCAGGCGTAAATATTTCCGACTTACGGATAAAGGTAAGGAAATCACGGAAAAGAATCTTTCCGAATGGGAGTATTCACGAACGATCATCGACAGCTTGATTTCCGACGGTAATGCTCATTACGATTTTTCTTTCATTACGGAAAAACAAAAGGAACTGATCGATATCAAAAAGATGCTTTCTGCTCGGGAATCCGCTTTGGAAGACGAAAGAAACGCGCTGAATAATTTGAAAAACGAACTGCAGCGCGAGCGTTCCCTCCTTTCCGTACAAAGTTCCTCTTTAAGCACGCAAAAATCCGATTTCAACGAATTGAAAGAAAAAATTCGCATGCAGAAGGAAGAATTGGAAGAAAAACAACGTACTCTGAGCGAAAAACAGGGTGAAATTGAAGCCAAAGAAATCGAACTCGATGAAAAGGAATATCAAATACGGGAAGCCAAAGCCGAATTGGAACGGCAGCGCACAGAAATCGAAAATCTGAAAGCTACCGTCGAGACTCAAAAAACAGAGTTGGACGATAAAATCAGCGAACTCGACGAAGTTAAAGCCTCTACCGTTTCCCAGGCAGAAGAATTGGAAGAAAAACAATCCGAACTCCGTATTTTGCAAGAGGAACTCGCTGGAAAACAAAATACGCTTGTCACCCTTCAAAAAGAACTCGACGAAAAACGTCTCGAACTCGAGTCATCTCAGAAAGCGTTAGCAGAAAGAGAAGAAGCGATCACTTCCGTTCAATCCTCCGCTGAGGAAAGGCAGAACGAACTGTCCGCCCGCACCGCAGCCCTCGAAGAATCGGAAAGGCGGCTGGAAGAAAAACAAAGGGAAATCGAAGAAGCCGAAGCGGAAATTCGCACTCAAAGGGAACAGATAGAAGAAAAAACCCTTTCCCTCGATTCTTTGAGGAATGAGCTCGACGAAAAGACCTCGGAAAATTATAATCTCCTCTCCCTCATTCGTTCCGAGCAGGAAAAGTTGGAAGAACAGAAAGTTCAGCTCGAAGCAAGGAAATCCGAACTGGAAAGCCGCCAAGAAGAAAGTGAAGAGCTTTCTCAGATCAAAGCGGAGCTCGAAGAGAAAAAATCAGATATTGCGACTTTGAGAAAAGCATTATCTTCTCATGAGGAAGCAATGAATCTGTTAAAGACAGATCTCGAAAACAAGACAGCGGAACACTACACTCGATCTGTCGAGCTTCGGGCGCAACAAGCCCAGCTCGACGAACAGAAAGACGCATTGGAAGTTTCGCAGCGGGAGATTGCCGAGAAGACGGCCGAGCTTGAAAATCTGAAAACACAGCTCGACGAAAAAGAAGCGGATTTAGCCGCACGCGAACAAAAAATCGCCGAATTATCCGATTCCATGAAATCTTCGGAAGAAAATGTCTCCACCACCCTTTCCGAATTGGAATCACGGGAAGCGGCGCTCGCGGACAAAGAATCTGCTTTTCAGCGCGAACGCGAAGAATACGAAGTTCTTCGCAACCGTTGGGAAGAAGAAAAAGATACCTTCATTTCCGAAAAAGAAGCTTTTGAAGCGGAACAGCTTCAATTGGGACAAGCGCAGTCGGAATTGAACGAAAAAGAGAAAGTTCTGCTTTCGGAACGTGAATCCTTTGAAACGGAAAAGTCGGCTTTTGAAGAAGCTCGGAAACAGTTTGCCGAAAAGCAGACAGAAATCGAACGCAGAAATTATGAACTGACCGAAAAAGAATACCAAATGGAAGAACGACTCCGAGTCATAGAAACGCAGAAAACGCAAACCGATACTTCTTCAGCGGATATTCAGCGTCAACGTGAAGAGCTCGCGGCTCGCCATGCCGAATTGATACGCGCGGGCGAACAACTGCAAAATGAATCGACTGCTCTTCGTCAACAACAAAAAGATATGGCGTCCAGGCAAGCTATTTACAATCAGCAGCAATTGGAATTTATGACGCAGAAAAATACGCTTGCCGCTCAACAGTTCGATTTTGCAGACCGACTGAGCTCCTATAATGCTCAAGTAAAACAATTCAATGAAAATTTAGCGCGTTTTACGGAAGAAAAAAATTCCTTTCACGTTCTGAAACAACAATTGGAAAATGATAAATCGGAATTTGAAAAACAACAGGCTGCATTGGAAGAAAAAAAGTGCGATCTGGAAAAACAGCGTTCAGAGGACGAAAAGTCACGTTTAGAGCAAGAAAAAAAGCATATCGAAGCACTCGCGGAATTGCAGGAAAAATCGGCGGCAATTGACAAGCAGATCTCTGAGCTCAAAGAGAGAGAACTCGACCTCGAAAACAGAGAAAACGCCTTGAACGCCGCGCGCAGAGAATTTAACGCCCGTCGTTATGCTGCGTCAGAAACGGCTTACGGTTATTCCGCCCCCTATGCAGCTCCCCCCGCCGGATATCCGAACAACGGATACGGAACGTCCGAATTCAGACCTTCGGAACCATCCCCCACCCCCAATCCGTCCTTTCCATCCGAAGACACAGCTTCAAAAATAGATTTCGGAGATCTCAAACAAAGAGCGAAAGCGGACGGTATTCAGATAAAGACGGCCGGGAGCATGGGTAATAAAAACAGGTCGGCAGATAATAATTTTGCTCCTACGTTTAATAAAGGACTCACTTTATTCAAAGCGGCACTCATCATGTTCTGCATCGTCATCGCGGAAAGTCTGGTCATCTTTTTCGTGAGAGAGAAACTCGGAGTCTCCGGTCTCTATCCCGCCATCGGCTTCGCCGCAGGTTTCGCCGCTTTTTTAACCTGTACGATTTTATATGCCTGCGGTTATCGCCAACAGGCACGCAGAAGTAAGCATCCTTCTTATCTGCTTAATGCCTCCATTCTCTTTGTCATCGGAGTTATTGCGATAACGATGATTGCGGTCTACCTTAAAGCGGACCTTAAACAGCCGACAGAGTTACTTACTTATGTAATACTGCCTGTTCTGTATCTCCTCAATTTAGTCTTTTTTGCGGTATTTTATTATTTATTTACTCTCAGCGCTAAAAATTCCGCTTCGCAAAATTGATAAAATTAAAACCTCCCGAAAAAGTTTGTCGGGAGGTTTTAATTTTTGGAAATGGCATTACGCGGCTTTTTTACAGTCTCATGCGTCGCGCAATATTTATCGGCAAAACAGACCAGCCAGCCTTCTTTGGAACGAGGCATCCACATCGGCGTTAACGGATACATATGTGTACGAATAATATAATATACTTTATCGCTCACCCCGAAGATTTCGCGCGCATTTTTCGCCGCAAGCGCCGAATGACAAAGTCCGTGTAATCGTCCTTTACGTTTACGAAGATGCCAATCATATAGATAGAAATCATGTAAAAACGCCCCTATAACCAATTCTTCTTCGTTTACGTTCCAACGCCAGCTACGCGCAAGATATAAGCTGTAACAAGCCACGTTCAAACAATGTTCATAGGTGCTCACATCTCCATGCTGGATATATTTTTTCATTTGCCCTACTGCTTCGTGACCGAGATATTGCCTCAGATATTCTCGAACAGAAGTCTCATATTGCCTATACTTTTCCATTATCTTTTTCTCCGTATTTTTTGTTTCACGTGAAATTAAAAGAATAGAAACAAAGAACTTCCCCCCACTGCGTTTTTCCTTTATTTATAAGACTTCCAAGGATTATCGAAGCTCTAAAAAGGCATCTCTGTGTTCTACGGAAGTCGAAAACACGATTTGCGTTTTTGTCTTTCCGAAATGTTGAAGTTCTCCAATGAAGTGATCCAATTCCGCTGTTGTTCGGAAAAGAACCTCTATCAGCATCGCATATTCTCCCGTCACGCAATTACATTCTACGACGTTCGGACAAGAACGGATATAGGGATAAAATTCTTTCTTTTGAACAGGCTCTACTTCCAAATTAATAAAGGCCTTGATATTAAACCCAAAAGCTTGAGCATTGATATGTGCATAATATCCTTCGATATAACCGCCCTTTTCCAACTTCTCTATCCTTGCAGAAATTGCAGTAGGAGAGAGAAACGTCTGCTCTGCAATATGTTTAATAGAAATTCGAGCATTTTTTTGTAATAAAGAAAGAATTTGCAAATCGGTATCGTCTATCGAAAAAAAATCTGTGTTCTCCTTGCGCATAACGACAATCAACCTTTTCAAAAAATTTTTTCGAGCCTATCAGCTCAATGCCATATCCATAATCATCATGACGACAAACCCCAACATTACCCCTACCGTAGCGATATTTGAATGAGAACCGCTCTGCGATTCGGGTATAAGTTCTTCCACCACGACATAAATCATAGCTCCCGCCGCAAATGAGAGAAGATAAGGAAGAACGGGAAGAATGATTCCCGAAAAGAGAACTGTAATCAAAGCCGCGGCAGGTTCGACTATTCCCGAAATCATTCCATATAAAAAAGATTTGGTCTTTCCAATTCCGGAAGCTTTCAACGGCATGGAAATAATGGCTCCTTCGGGGAAATTTTGAAGTGCAATTCCTACGGAAAGAGAAAATGCCGCAGCGATAGAAATTTCTTGGCCTGCAGCGAGCAAACCTGCAAAAACAGCTCCTACGGCCATTCCCTCAGGAACATTATGCAAAGTTACAGATAAAAACAACAATTTCGATTTCCCTAGCGACGACTTATGTCCTTCGGGAATATCAGAATCGATATGCTGATGCGGGACGACCGAATCGAGAAACAACAACGTAAGCATACCCACAATAAATCCGACTGCCGCGGGAAGCCATTCTACTACCTCCCTTTCCCTTGCCAATTCGACAGAAGGCAAAATAAGAGACCAAATCGACGCCGCAATCATGACGCCGGAAGCAAAACCAAGCAATAATTTTTGTATTTTCGGATTAATTTCTTTTTTGAGTAGAAACACCATCGCTGCTCCGAGCGACGTTCCTATAAACGGCAATAAAATGCCTAGGGCAACTGTCTCTGCCATATTTCCTCCCGTGAACGTAAATTTGTATTCATTATTATTATAGCCATTTCCACCGAAAAAGTCAACCTGAGAGAATCAGAAAACTTTCCGCACGTGTTCACGAAATTATTTCAGAGAAAATAAAAAATCCCTTGAAAATTAGTTGACGAAAAGTGATTTATTTGTTATAATAGCAAAGCAAGATTTCGGAGGCGTAGCTCAGTTGGTTAGAGCGCTACCTTGACATGGTAGAGGTCGAAGGTTCGAGCCCTTTCGCGTCCACCATTTGTTACCCCTCGAAGATATTTTCGAGGGGTTTATGTCATAAAAATTTATTAGGGGAGGGTAAAAAAGATGAACAATCAGGAAAATCAAAAACGAACTGATACAGAACATAAACATGAGCAAACAAAGCGCAAATTAAAAATCATAGGCATTTCTATTTTGAGCATAGGGTTAATTTTTACTATTATAGGTTTTATCAGCTTCTTTTCCTCTTTCGGGAGCGGAGATATGCCTTCTCTCTTTTGGTGTTCTTTCATCGGGCTTCCGATGTTTGCGGTAGGACTAAGTATTACTTCTTTAGCTTTCAAGAGAGAGATCAGTCGATACGTAAAAAACGAATCCGTCCCCATTATAAACGAAGCAGGAAGAGAAGTTTCTCCCGCAGTACGGGATATTGCTTCGGCCGTTAAAGAAGGAATTTCTGACAATAATGAATCCCGCTGCCCTTTATGCGGTGAATTTAACGAAAAAGGCAGTAAATTTTGTAAAAATTGCGGCAAAAGTTTTATAAAGGTCTGCCCCTTTTGTGGTCAGAAAATTGATTTTGACAGCTCTTTTTGTAATTACTGCGGTAAAAAATTATAACAAAAGTTAAGTTTTATCCCGAATTTTTGCGAGACGCAAAAATTCGGGATTTTTTAAAAACAGAAAAAAGGTTTCCCGTTTCAGGAAACCTCTTTTTGCGTGTTTCAAAAACACATTATTTCTTCATACCCTCTTCAACCGCAACGGCACAAGCGACGGTAGCACCGACCATCGGGTTGTTGCCCATACCGATCAAGCCCATCATTTCCACAT
>OJMG01003589.1_pt1 | contig 11584 bp, 9 predicted proteins | sample 1597141 | NCBI WGS metagenome assembly OJMG01 (sample SAMEA2452119, study PRJEB22498) | human gut metagenome | biome: human feces; feature: human gut; material: feces | place: Australia | collected 2012
ATAAATGGGGAATCACCACTACACATGCATATTTTCCGAAAGACAGTGGAAAAGAATTTGACAATGACGATACCATCGTAGAATGGCTGACTCAGTATTCGGAAGAAAAGGATGTTACCTATGTACGAGGTTTCCTTGGAAGAATGCTTTTCGCCGGCGATGACGGTGTAAAGAAGGTTAAAGTTCTTTCCGGTGGGGAAAAGGTACGCTGTCTGTTATCCAAGATGATGATCTCCGGTGCCAACGTACTGATCCTCGACGAGCCTACTGACCACCTGGATATGGAATCCATCACTGCACTCAACAATGGAATGAAGAAGTTCCCTGGCGTACTTCTGTTCTCTTCAAGAGACCACCAGATCGTTGAAACGACAGCAAACCGTATTATGGAAATCCTTCCAGATGGTTCAATGATCGATAAGATGACAACTTACGATGAATATTTGAAAAATAATATTGGGGCTTCTAAGAGACAGGCAATCCTGGATCTGAATACAGAAGAACAGGATGACTAAGAATTTATCTTGTCGGTACATTTGTGCTGATGTATAATAAATCAGGACTAAAACTCAGGTAGTTCCCCCGAACAATTGAAGTTCGGTCCGACACCCGAGTTTTAGTCCTTTTTTATCTTTTTATATTCTTTTTTTGCTCTATATTACAGGCTTCCAACAAACCGCTCAAATGCTGCCCTGCCTTCTTCTGTCTGCTTATAAACACCAGCATCTTCCAGCACCTGGTTAAACACCTGTCCGATTTCCTCATGGAGAATGTCCATAATATTTTCTTTCGTAATGTCTGTATATTTTGGAAGGAATTCTTCTACCCAGTCTGCATGCTTTTCAAGCACTTCATTGCTGCGGATGTCCTTTCCTTCAAGGATTGCATCTGCAAGCTGTTCCATTTCACTTTTCAGTCTTGACGGCAGCACTGCAAGTCCCATCACCTCGATCAGACCAATATTCTCTTTCTTGATGTGATGTAATTTTGCATGCGGATGGTAAACGCCAAGCGGATGTTCTTCTGTCGTAATATTATTTCTGAGAACAAGATCCAGCTCAAAATACCCATCCCTGATTCTGGCGATCGGAGTGATCGTGTTGTGCGGTTCTCCGTTTGTCTCGGCAAAGATAAATGCTGCTTCGTCTGTATAAGATCTCCAACACATTAAAATGTGGTCAGCTGCGCTGATCAGACGTTCTTTGTCTTTGCCCTGCAGACGGATAACAGACATTGGCCATTTTACCATTCCGGCGCGCACATCTTCATACCCCGGAATCACATATTCTTTAATAACCGGAGCTTTTGCCATTGCAAATTCATGATTTCCACCCTGGAAATGATCATGACTTAAGATGGAACCTCCAACGATCGGCAGGTCTGCATTGGAACCCACAAAATAATGTGGAAACTGTGTCACAAAATCCAGAAGTTTTCCAAACGTTGCACGCTCGATTTTCATTGGCGTATGCTTGGAATTGAACACGATGCAGTGCTCATTGTAATATACATATGGAGAATACTGGAAAAACCAGTCACTGTTGTTAATCGTCAGTGGAATGATGCGGTGGTTCTGGCGTGCCGGATGGTTGACACGTCCTGCATATCCCTCATTTTCCTTACAGAGCTGGCACTTCGGATACGCGCTCTGCTTTGCATTTTTTGCTGCCGCAATGGCTTTTGGATCTTTCTCCGGTTTGGACAGATTGATGGTGATATCCAGTGTTCCAAACTCGGTGTCGGTTGTCCACTTGCGGTCTTTTTTGATACGCTGTCTTCTGATATAATTGCTGTCACAGCTTAATTTGTAAAAATAATCCGTTGCGGCAAGCGGTGAGGTATGCTCATACAGATCACGGAACGTCTTGCGGACACTGCTTGGTTCCGGTACCAGACATCCCATAATTTTTGTATCAAACAAATCTTTGTATACAATACTGTTTTCTGCCATGAGACCATTCTCATATGCATAATCCATCATTTCTGCAAGGATTCCCTCAAGTTTTCCTTCTGCCTCTTCCTGTGTCCATGCCGGAAGATTTTCCACCTTTTCAAATACCGCATCCTCGATTTCGTCTACCTGAAAAAGCTCCAGCAGGCGGTTAATGGTATATACTTTGTCCTCCGGATCTACCAGTCCGGTGCTCAGACCATATTTTACTAACTCTAAAATGTTCTCCTGAATCATCTCGTACTCCTTTTTATAAAGCCTGTCGGCAAATGCGGTTCCAATCAGTTCCGCACACATTTACCCTATGTAATACGTTCTTAAATCAGACGGCTTGGGCCATCTCCGATGGAAACCACATAAAATTCCGGTGTCTTTCCGACTTTTTCCTCATATGCCTTTGTCAGCTTCTCCTTGAATTCGTCCACGGATGCATCCTTTACGATACTGACCGTGCATCCACCGAATCCGCCTCCGGTGATACGGGAACCGATCACACCAGGAATCTTCCATGCTTCATCCACAAGTACATCCACTTCCGGACAGGAGGTCTCATAATCGTCACGCAGGGAAACATGGGAAGCATTCATAAGTTTTCCGAATGTTTCAATATCGTTTTCCTTCAGAGCCCTGACTGCTGCGATTGTACGCTGATTCTCGTAAACCGCATGTTTGCCTCTCTTTCTGGCAACTTCATCCTTAATGGCTCCCTTGTACTGCTCAAACTGCTCATCCGTCAGATCTCCAAGCGTTTTGATATCCACAACGGTCTGCAGATCCTTCAGTGCCTGTGCACTCTCATTTCTGCGGTCATTGTATGCGGAAGTAACCAGACTGTGCTTTACCATACTGTTGGTGACAACAATTTTTGCCCCATCCAGCACGATTGGTGCATATTCAAAGGATAAATCAGAGGTATCAAGGAAAATTGCATTGTCTTTTTTACCCATAGCAGATGCAAACTGATCCATGATTCCACAGTTACAGCCATTGTAATTATTTTCAGAATACTGTCCGATCAGAGCCAGATCCTGATTGGTCACATCAAAACCATACAGATCCTTTAACATATATCCGGTAACCACTTCTAAGGATGCGGAAGAAGAAAGTCCGGAACCGTTTGGAATATTTCCGAATAATGCAATATCCAGACCTGTTTCCAATTTCATGCCGCGTCCTTCAAATGCCCACATAACACCCATCGGATAGTTGGTCCACAATCCATCCGGGTCCGGAGTAAATGCATCCAGAGAACTTTCGATTACTCCCAGTTCATTGAAGTTCATGGAATAAAAACACAGTTTCCGGTCGGTTCTCTTTCTCGCTGCCATGTAGGTTCCAATGGTAAGTGCACATGGAAATACATGTCCGCCGTTGTAATCGGTATGCTCACCGATCAGATTTACACGTCCCGGTGCAAAATATACTCTGATGTCCCCCTCATCGCCAAAGATTTCTTTAAACTTTGCTAATACATCATTCTGAATCATTGTTCTCTCCCTTTCTACATGTTTATCCGCTGCTTGGTGCAGCGGTTCGTTTTCTTGATAATTCCATTATACATGAAGGGAAATTCTTTGCAATATGCTTTGCGCAACTTGCAACATTCCCCTTCCTTCATGCAACAATTTTACATATCTTATTTTCTAAAATCACGAATCACTTCCAGTGCCGGAAGGACATTTCCATCGTAGTCAAACAATGCCTGATTTGCCCACTCATTGCCACATGGTCCCGGATCATTCATATACTTTAAGGATGCCGGCGTTGCCCAGCCGCTTCCGTGTACCGGAATCCATGCAGGCTCCCACCAGAAAAATCCCAGACCTTTGTTGTCACGCACATGTGCCACGCGGTTTAAGAAGTCCTTCGTAAAATCTGACTGTCCCTGTACCGTCATCGGATACTCGATCTTTGCCACAAGTTCCGGCTTTGTCGCATATCCCTTTCGCTCACTGTCCTTTAGTTTCTCATACTGCTTGTAATCTTCCATGGTATATCCCATAGAAACCTCTGCCACGATCAGTTCCTTCCCGTAACGGGCTGCCATATCGTTCATGTTGTCTTCAAGCATCTGCAGGGTGCCATGCCAGAACGGGTAATAGGAAAGTCCGATATAATCAAAATCTTCCCCACGCTCCATATAATGATCGAACCAGTCGCGGTACATCTCATTGTTTCCACCGTTGTCGAGATGAATCATCAGCGGGATCTCCGGCTTAACGGCACGGCATGCCCGGATACCGGAACTGATAAATCTTGCAATATTGTCATAATTCGGCTTTAATCCCTCCGGCCAGAGCAGTCCGTTGGTCACTTCGTTGCCCACCTGGATCATTGTCACATTGACACCGGCTTCCAGTACTTTGCGCAGAGAATCCTCGGTAAACTCATAAACTGCCTGTTCCAGCTGGTCCGCATCAAAATCTTTCCATGCCTTTGGCTTAATCTGTTTTCCCGGATCTGCCCAGAAATCACTGTAATGAAAATTTAATAATACGCCGAATCCCGCATCGGATACTTTCTTTCCGATGGCAATTGTCTCTGCCAGATCATTGCATCCGGCACCGTACGGTTCACCGGTTTCGGAATACGGGTCATTCCACAGACGCAGACGGATTGTGTCCACATCATAATCTCTCATGATGTCTAAAATATCCCGCTCTTTTCCATGGTCATAATATTTTGCCCCACAGCGCTCTAACTCAAGCAATGTGGAAAGGTCCATTCCTTTAATAAATCTGCTCATCTTTTCTCCTTTTCTTCGAAAACGTTTACCATCCCTTTAATGCGTTAATATGAAAGTTCTGTAATTTCCGCTCATACCGCTGTGGATTGATCTTCCACTGGTATGGCGACGTATTAAAAAATTTTTTAAAATTCCGGTTAAAGGTGGAAGTTGTGGAAAATCCTACCTTTCTGGCAACCTCATCCATCGAATCATTGCCATGCTTCATCTGTTCACACGCGTATTGTACACGCACCAGATTCACATAATCCATCGGTAGCATATGCACATATTCTTCAAACACTTTCCGGAAAGATGTCTCACTCATCCCACAGACCTGCGCAAGGGTGCACACTTTTACCTCTTCCTGATAATGGTCATTGACAAACGTGAGTGCATCTGCGATCTGCCGCATTGTTCCGCTTCCTGCCGCCTCAAGTCTCGTCTGTGTCTGTTCATTCAGACGAAACATCTCATACACCAGCGCATGCAGATAACTTGTGATCACCTGACGATAATACGGACTCTGCTTTTTTTCTTCCCGGATAATGGCATTGACGATCTCTGCAATCTCCGGATACTCGCTTCCATGCAGCAAATGTGCCGATCTGCGTACCAGTTCAATGGCCTCATTTTTTTGTGCGATCCGGTCGCCATACAGTTCCTCCATGACATGGTTGACATCCACATATAAAAATTCCCAGGAATTCCGCACCATTCCATTACTGATCGTTGTATGTGGAATATTCGGAGGAATCAGAGTGACAGAATTTGTCCGGTAGGTATACGTGTGTTCATTTATAATAAGCTCCCCTTCGCCTTTTCTGCAAATTCCAATCTCCATAAGGTTATGGAAATGCAGATAAAAATTGTCATGTCCGTATACCCGGTTCCACTCCTCTCCCAACAAAGCAAGTACCGGTTCTCCCTGTGGAATTTCATAAAAACGCAGTTCCACGGTTTCTTTTTGTTTTCGTCCCATAGGCATATTATACTCCCTGAAAGTTATACCCTGATATTAAAAACGTGCGGCAGCTGCCGCACGTTCTTTTTAGTCGAAATCAAACTTGTCGAATCTCTTATGCATTGCCCCATAACGGAATCGAACCATCTCATTTTTCGCTAAAACGTCTTCCTCCGTACCTCTGTACTGGCAGCGGATACAACTGTAAATCTTTGTATCTTTATTGTAGAACATATCGATGTCGAGGTCTCTCATAAAGCAGGACGGACATCTGTAATTTAATTTGCCTTTTCCAAGTTGAGCCATGTTGCAAATACCTCCTTGTCTGTAATAGTCTTCTTATATCCAAGTTTAAACATTGGTGAGAATGCATATCCTTCCTCAATGTATCCTTCTGCGTCTGTAGAAGAAGCAGTCAGGGAAACTTTGGTGTCGATTGGAGGCACTACAGCGCTGACTGCGGTTGCTCCTGCCAGGACTTCACTGCGGCACTTGTATGCATAGTGAATGGTCTTTTCATCTGCACCTTCGCATTTTAATACGACAGATGTCATATCTTCCGGATACTCTGTGGTTCCGTAGCATGCTACCATGTACTCATCAATGGTAACCTCTGCATCAGGATCACTCATCTCAAGAATATTTCTTTCGATCTTGATCTTAGAAGAACCTTCCTCAAAATATTCCTTTGTCTGTAATTTTACTGTCAGTCCGTTAAACTCGATGGTTACCGGGTCCAGTGTCAGGATTCTGGTATTGCCTTCCTGTGAGAAATGTGCATGTGTCGGGCAGAGGCACAGATCTACTTCCTCACCCTTGTAGCAGAGCTTTGCACTTCTGACAGTTCCTTCTCCTGCGTAATGTGTAAAGTATCCGGCACGGTACTTCTCCTGAATCAGGAATGGATAAGAAGCATCCTGTACATGAGGTGTTCCGATACCAACCGGCCAGTTTAATTTTGCAACATATGGACGAAGGTCAACAATCGCACCACCCTGATCCATATTAACACAGGCTCTCATAAACGGATCGCAGTACCAGAACAGCTGCTTGTCAGATCCGTATAAAATATCTCTCCAAAGGGCACATTCCGGCTCTGTATAACGTTTCTCGTCGGTAATGCCTTTCTTCTTTCTGTAGTGATCTGCGAACTCGGACATGGTCATATCTACCAGCTTGCCCTCTTTCTTCAAATCTCCGTAATACTTACATCCGTCACTGTATGACTTTAACAGCAGATCATATGGAGCCTCCCAGCGGCCCATCTTGTTCATCCAGCCTGGTCCGACGAACATCATGTTGTAAGCATATCCATTGTTGTATTTTTCCAGATCACGATACTGATCGATCAGGTTATACAGATACGGATACTCCCAGGTCTTTGTATCATAAATCATACCGCGAAGCACGTTCTGTGGATGTGTACCGAAGTTTGATCCGTTTCCGTCATAACATGCAATCAGGTCACGGGAAAGGTGTGGGATAGCTACGATTCCACTGTCCTCTGCCTGATTTGCTGCCGGCGCATGTGTATTCTGCTTGGATGGAATCCATGGTGCCCATGGGCCGCCATCGAAAAGTGTATACCAGGAGTTGTTACAGGTATGATATGCTTTCGGACCTTCCTCCCAGCAGGTAGCTACCGCACACTTCACAGACGGGTAAGCTTCCTTCACATAATTGATCAGTTCTGCGTCCATATAGTAGGAACCGGTTGACTCCGGGTAAAAGCCGAAACGATCATGGAATTTCTCGAACACATCATTAACGATTGCCTTCTTGTCTTCCATGGAAAACATCCAGATACAGAAATCTTTTGTCTTATATTTCTCACGGAACTCTTCGCAAGGCAGTCCCAAAAGGGAAAGTGCGATTTCGTCTCCATAGACTTCATGATCATGTTTTGCGATCTCAACCGCTTCATCGTTAAACAAAGAAGCATATGTCATCTGAATGGTAACTTTCAGGCCATTCTCATGTGCCAGTCTCTGCTGTGTCTTGAAAATATCGAGAGACTCTGTAAGTAAAGCCTTATCTCCGATATCCTCTTCCTTTCCCTGTCCGGTCACGGTTGCAGAATACTCTGGAACCATCTCCGGGCGATGGATGATGTTTACAATAAATTTGTCCATCTCGTTCTCCCTCCGCTAGATGTATTTTATTTCTGGACTGCGCTTTTGCGCAATCGGTTGTTCTATGGTTCTAGTATAACAAGAGAGTCCCACAGTGTCAATGTATAATTTTGATATATTTCGCTTTCTTTTTTGCACACTTTTCACAATTCCAAGCATATTCTTTTTTATTTGCGCAATCGGTTGTTTCGTGTAATTTTCAATATTTTTCGTATTTTTTAGTATATTTTTCATGCATATAGAACCCACAATTTGCGCAAATTCATTTATTTTTCATCATCCAAACACAAAAACAGCCATTTGGATATTTCCAAATGGCTGTTTTGTGTTTGGATTTTAGAGTTTATGATCCTACGAACAGATTCCGCATGTCCGTATCCCGTCCCTTTGAAATTAGTGATGGAATAAACGAATTCCAGTAAAGCTCATAACCATACCGTATTTATTACATGTCTCGATCACATTGTCATCACGTACCGATCCGCCCGGCTCTGCCACATACTTTACGCCGCTTTTGTGTGCGCGCTCAATATTGTCGCCAAATGGGAAAAATGCATCCGATCCCAGTGCCACATCGGTATTTTTATCCAGCCATGCACGCTTCTCTTCTGCGGTAAATACCGCCGGTTTTACCTTAAAAATCTTCTCCCATGCACCATCTGCAAGGACATCCATATAATCCTCACCCATGTACAGATCAATGGCATTGTCACGGTCCGCACGCTTGATACCGTCAACAAACTGCAGTCCTAAAACCTGTGGAGACTGGCGCAGCCACCAGTTATCTGCCTTCGAACCAGCCAGACGGGTACAATGGATACGGGACTGCTGTCCTGCTCCGATACCGATTGCCTGTCCGCCCTTGACATAACATACAGAGTTAGACTGTGTATACTTTAAAGTGATCATGGAAATTGCCAGATCAATCTTTGCCTGCTCTAGCAGTTCTTTGTTTTCTGTCACGATGTTGTCAAAGAAATCATCTCCGATATGAAGTTCATTTCTTCCCTGCTCGAATGTGATACCAAATACATCCTTATGCTCGATCGGAGCCGGCTCGTATGCCGGATCAATCTCGATTACACAGTAATTGCCCTTCTTTTTCTGCTTTAAAATTTCCAAGGCTTCCTCCGTATATCCCGGAGCAATCACACCATCGGAAACCTCGCGCTTGATGACCTTTGCTGTTGCTGCATCACAGATGTCTGACAGGGAAATAAAATCTCCGAATGAAGACATACGGTCTGCACCTCTGGCACGGATATAAGCATTTGCAAGCGGTGTAAACTCAATATCCATATCATCGACCCAGTAAATTTTCTTTTCCACGTCAGACAGCGGAAGTCCTACCGCTGCACCAGCCGGGGAAACATGTTTGAAAGAAGTTGCTGCCGGAAGTCCGGTTGCCTTCTTTAATTCCTTTACCAGCTGCCATCCATTAAAAGCATCCAGAAAATTGATATATCCGGCTCTTCCGCAGAGCACCTTAATCGGCAGTTCTTTGCCATCTGCCATATAGATTCTGGCCGGTTTCTGATTTGGGTTACATCCGTATTTTAATTCATATTCCTGCATGATTTTCTCCTTTTTCAACAATCCGCTCTTATTTATTTTTATTTATTCTTGTTTACAATTCTTGACTCATAGTTTCCGGTCTCAATGTCAATAAAACGTACAAACAGGGAAACTTTATTATCCTCATTTAAATTCTCCCATACCATTTTCGTAAACGTATCGATATCTCCATCAATATCAACCCAGGTTGGTTCACCCTCGAAACTTGGCAGTGGATTTCCGTCTCCCATATAAGTATGGATAAAATGTCCCTCTCCGGCAACCGGGTTGCTGTATGCAAACGTGTAACGGTTGCATGCATCCGGATTTCCGTTGTTGCTCTTTAAGATAGACATCGCATAATTGAACTCACCCTTATCAATGTGCATGATACCGGAAATACGTGGAGTATAATTTGGTGCGTCCGGCTCAAATTCTCTGGTGCGCAGCGCCTGCTCAAATGTCTGCTGCTTATCCATCAGCTCATAAATCGTATCGGTCTGATCTCCGTTTGTCACAATCGTCTTGTTGCCAAGTACTCGAACCGGTGCGTAAATGATCAGGCTCGGATCTTCCAGCTTTGACGGATCAAATGCCTGTGTACGGATACCTTCGCCATCCTCTACAAATACACGATTACGGCTGTTTGCGCTTCTTCCCATAATAAAATAAGCAGTTACCGCCTTCTTTCCATCCTTAGAACGTCCGATCACAATACCACGTCCCGGATATGTTGTTGCGCCTAATTCTTTACTGAGTGCTACCTTCTGCATTTGTTTCTCCTTTCGCAAATACGCCTAAAATAAATAAAAACCGACACATCCGGGAACCCACATTTCAATCAAATACATATTTCATGTATTTCCCTGCAATGTGCGGTGCCCAGACGGTCGGCCCCTGCGGTGCTTCTCTGAAGCATCGCCTTATCTGCGGTACATCTGTGATGTATCGCCCTATCTGCGGTGCAATCTTTGGATCTGTCACCTTTATATCTCTTGTTATACTCCACGTGGTTCTTCCACTTATCCGTCAGTCATATAACTAAATTTATTTAAGCATGGAAAGTTCCTCTTGTCAAGGGATCTTCTGTTATTTCATCGTTACTATTCACTCACATGTTACTGTTCACAGGTTACCCTGCGAACAGTAACTTCGCATTCAGCTGCATGCCCGTGCATATTCCTGTAATTTTTCTTTTGCAGTCTGCGACAAATGTGTCGGAACCTCTATCTGCACCTGGGCATATTCATCTCCGTGAACTGCCGGATTATTCATAGCTGCTACGCCCTTTCCTTTCAATCGGATTTTTGCCCCAGACTGTGTACCCGGTTTAATCTTACAGACAACATCTCCATACAACGTATGGATCTTTATCTCTCCTCCGAGCACAGCTGTTGTATACGGAATTTTCACCGTCGTATAAACATCCTGGCCTTTTCGCTCGTAACCAGATTTTTCTCCGACTTTGACTTTGATCAGCAGATCTCCGTCCTTTCCATTGTACCCTTTCTGTCCTTTCCCTTTCAGACGCACAGACTGCCCGTTTGCAATGCCTGCCGGAATATGCACTTCAAAGTTCTGGCTCTTTCCGTCACTGGAAGAAAGCGTAAACCTTTTATCACAGCCAAATACCGCTTCTTCAAAGCTGATCGGTACTTCCGTCTCGATATTTTGCCCTCTTTCCTCATGTACTCCGCCAAAACCACTGCCAAATTCTCCGGTACTTCCAAATCCGCTTCTTCCGCCAAAACCTCCGGTTCCGTGGAATCCACCTTTTTTTCCAAACAATTTGTCAAGAATATCATCCATATCGGAAGAACCATCAAAATGGAACTCCTGATATCCGTTGCCCGGTTCTCCGGAAGAATACGACTGATAAAATCCTCCATTTCCAAATGGATTCCCGTACTGTGCCTGTTTCATCTTCTCCGGATCAAAACCTGCCTCCAGCGAAATCGGACCGTACTCATCATACAATTTCCGCTTCTTCGGATCTCCCAACACTTCGTAAGCTTCCGTTACTTCCTGAAAAATCTTTTCCGCATTTGGATTTCCTTTATTCATATCCGGATGATATTTTTTGGCAAGTTTTCGATATGCCTTTTTAATCGTTGCTTCGTCTGCATTTTTATCTATTCCCAAAACTTCGTAAAAATCTCTTTTTGCTGCCATAATTATCACCTCACCAATCACAAAAACAGGAACTGCTTTCTAAAATGCACTTCCTGTCATTCCATCTCAGTCAGAGCATTTTCCAC
>OJMG01003605.1_pt1 | contig 11549 bp, 9 predicted proteins | sample 1597141 | NCBI WGS metagenome assembly OJMG01 (sample SAMEA2452119, study PRJEB22498) | human gut metagenome | biome: human feces; feature: human gut; material: feces | place: Australia | collected 2012
AAGGTAATGACTAAAATATTGCCGGGAGCTACATCATGCTCATTAACCAACCGTTTGATACGCTCTGTAATTGTATATGTCTTTCCGGAACCAGGTCCCGCCAAAACTAACATCGGTCCGGCAAAATGCGATACAGCAATTCTCTGCTCTTCGTTTAGTTCCCTCATAATCCTCCTACTCAATAAAAGGGCAACGCATTAACGTTGCCCCTGTATGAATTACTTTTGATCTTCTATTCTTCATCTGCTGCCTCGCTCAGCATTTCAATTCCTTTACGGATACGTGCAAGCGACTCCTCTTTTCCAAGGATTTCCATAATCTCATATGCACCGCCCGGTGTCATCTGTTTGCCGGAAACTGCAGTTCGAAGTGGCCACAGTACACGACCGTTTTTCAACTCTTTTTCTGCGATATAGGCTTTGCATACTTCCTCAATCTCATCAATTGAGAAATCTGTCATTGCCTCCAGTCGTGGTAACATATCTTGCAACACTTCCAATGAATTCTCTGTGTTGGTCTTCATCTTCTTGTGTGTATACATCGCTACATCATACTCTGGTAATTCCTCAAAGAAATCAATCTTCTCTTTGATATCCGGAAATACTTCAATACGCGTCTTCAGCAATTCAGCGATCTTCTTAAGATCGTAATCTTTCGTCACCACTTCTTTAACAACCGGAAGAGCATGCTCCATATATGCATCCATATCCATTGCCTTGATATATTCACCGTTCATCCAACGCAGTTTTACAATATCAAAAACAGCCGGAGATTTACTAATATGATGGTAATCAAACACTTCCTCTAGCTCTTTCAGTGAGAAAATCTCTCTGTCTTCTGTCGGACTCCAGCCCAGTAACGCAACAAAGTTAATGATTGCCTCTGGCAAAAATCCCTGATCCAACAAATCTTCTACAGATGAATGTCCACAGCGTTTTGAAAGCTTTTTATGATTCTCATCTGTAATGGTTGGACAATGTACATACTCCGGCACTTCCCAGCCAAACGCCTCATACAGACGATTATATTTTGGAGCAGATGAAAGATACTCATTGCCTCGCACTACATGAGTGATCTCCTGCAAATGATCGTCTACAACATTCGCAAAATTATATGTTGGATAACCATCTGTCTTGATCAAGATCATATCATCAAGTTCTGCATTATCTACCTCAATATCGCCGTAAATGGCATCATGAAAGGTCGTTGTTCCCTCTGTCGGATTGTTCTGACGAATAACGTAAGGAATCCCTGCGTCAAGCTTTGCCTGAACTTCTTCTTTGGAAAGATGCAGACAATGCTTATCATATTTTGCAATTTCCTTGCCATCTTCTGTTTTACTGGATGCTCTCAGCTCTTCCAAACGCTCTTTCGTACAAAAGCAGTAATAAGCCTCTCCTTTTTCCACTAATTGTTTAGCATAGTCCAAGTACACACCTGTCTTCATACGTTCACTCTGCACATATGGACCATAACCACCATCTTTGTCTGGTCCTTCATCGTGCTGCAATCCGGTAAGTTTCATTGTATTATAAATGATATCCAACGCTTCCGGCACAAAACGCTCCTGATCGGTATCTTCAATACGAAGTACAAACGTTCCATGTTCATGGCGTGCGATCAGATACTCATACAATGCGGTTCTCAAATTACCTACATGCATGCGTCCTGTTGGACTAGGTGCAAATCTTGTTCTTATCTTGCTCATTCTTTTCTGCCTCCTGAATTTTGTCTTTCTGCTTCTTTTTCTTATTCTGCGGAAGAGGAATGTCTGCCACATACTTAAACAATTCGCATAAATCCCCATAAGCACGATAGTTGGCGCGATCATCACCTACCTTCTCGTGGGTATTTAACAGAAGCATTTTATCGCCTTTATAGTATTTCGTCAAATTTAAACACAACGGAGATCTTATTGATGTTCCAACGATCAGTAAAAGATCAGCGTTTTCTACAGCATTTGCTGCAGCCGATATTTTGCCATTGTCTACCATTTCACCCAGCAAAGTAAATCCGGGCCGCAATGGCACACCACACTTCGTACATGACGGTATTCCTACCGCATGTCGTATAAAGTCTGATCCGTATACCTTACCACAGTTTGGACAATAGTTCTTCTCCACAGAACCATGAAGCTCTATCACGTCATCGCAACCAGCCATCTCATATAATGGATATACCGTTCGCTTCACGATCGCATCAAGCTTTCCTGCCTGCTGAAGACGCAAAGCACCTTCGTGTATCGAAGTCGGTTGCAATGCGCAATTTAGTATGATCTCCTTATAATATTGGTAAAATATCTCTACCCTTTTTGACAAAAACATGGATGAAATAATTTCATCATTCGAGTATCCATATTTTTGCTCAATATCATATGCAATATGTTCTGCGCGAACGCCATTTAATCCCGCTGCGCGTGCCACGCCAAGTCCACTGATCAACACAATATGGTCACTCTCTCTAGTCAATTTTCTCATTGCCTTTAATGAAGTTTCCATAATAATCCTCCCTTCTCCCACAGCCCTGCAAATTATGGGGCCGTCAGACACCAATTTGCAATTTTTGATCCGTCTGGATCATTTTTCCCCTAAATACTTACAAATGCACTCCACTGTTTGGTCGATGCCAACAAAATCACTACGTATAACCATATCATAGTTATTAAGATTGGTCCATTTCTCACCTACATGGTAATTGTAATAATTCGCTCGTCTTTTGTCATTTTTCAATATGATATCTGCTGCCTTATCCGGTGCTTCTCCATATTCTGATATCACTCGATCAATTCGAAACTTCATGGATGCTTTCACAAACAGATTGACAATATTGTCCCGCTCTTTGAGAACATAGTCGGCACATCTGCCAACAATAACACACGGTCCCTCATCTGCCACTTTACGAATGACATCCGATTGTGCCAAAAAAATTCTATCATCCAACGATAATCCATTGAATCCAAAATCCTGATTGCCATACACATTGATCCCCATTGCAAGAGAATATAACAGACTGTTTGTCGCTCGATCCTCTGCTTTTGCAAAATTTTCCTCTGCAAAACCACTCTCTTTCGCGGCTCTGGTGATCAATTCATTGTCATAAAATGGAATTCCATAATATTCTGCTACTTTCTGTCCAATCTCTCTACCACCGCTGCCATACTGTCTGCCAATTGTGATTACCTTGTTCATACTAGCACCTCCAATCTCACTGTCTACACCTTCCGCTTCAACCAGAGTATTTCAAGATCATTCTGCAGAAATTATGCTCGGAATTGATGTCTGAATATTAACATCCGCATCATAATCCACGCCTTCTATACGAAATCCAAATATTTCGTAAAACTCCTGCCAATACCCATCAATATCCGTTAGTTCTGATAGGTTTTCCGGAGAAATTTTCTCCCAGATCTTTTTAACCTCCTCTTGAACCTCCGGTTTCATTTCATAATCATCCATACGAATCAAATGATTCTCATCCGTAGGCACTCCCCCCTCCACGCAAAGTCTGTCATGAACAAGTCGATACATTTGCTCAATACAGCCTTCGTGTAAATTCAATTCCTTCATCACCTTGAATAGAATTGATATATACAACGGAACGATCGGAATTGCGCTGCTTGACTGTGTTACCACCGCCTTATTAACTGCAACATATGCCTCTGTTCCCTGTATGTGTTCATTGATTTTATCTGCTGTGCGATACAGATCCTGCTTTGCCTGACCAATACTTCCATCATAATAGATCGGATACGTAAGCTCCGGTCCAATGTAGGAATATGCAACTGTCTTCGCACCATCCGCCAACACATCTGCTTCCTGCAATGCTTCCATCCAAAGCATCCAGTCCTAGCCACCCATAACCTTGATCGTATCATTGATCTCCTCCTCAGTCGCAGGCGGAATCGTTACTGTGGTGAGTTCATTTGTCAACAAATCAATACTTTGATTCGTAAATTCTTTATCTACTGTTTTCAAAACAGAACGATATGTCACCCCATCCGGAGCCTTACGACGCGGTGCTGCAAGACTGTAGATCACCATATCCACCTGACCAAAGTCTTTCTTGATCAATGCGATCGTCTCCTCTTTAATCTCCTGAGAATACGCATCTCCATTAATTGACTTCGCATAATGACCATCATTCTGTGCAAACTGCTCAAACGCCGCTGTGTTGTACCAGCCTGCGCTGGCTGTTCTCTTCTCCTTACCGGGCTTGTCAAAAATAACACCGATAGAATCTGCGCCACAAGCATATGTAAGTGCAATTCGGCTTGCGAGCCCATAACCCATAGACGCCCCCAACACAAGTACTTTCTTAGGGCCTTCTGCTTTCGGCTGAGACTTAACATATTCAATCTGTCTTCTCACTGATTCTTTACATCCCTCCGGATGCGCCGTCGTGCACATAAATCCTTTAACTTTTGGCTGAACTACCATTTTTATCCTCCATTTTCTTATCTGTAATGAATCGATCAACATCTACATATGTTGAATTATCCTCTCATATATACTTCCCGGTACTACAATAATAGCCTTGCTGTTTCTCCATTCAAATTACGATGTTTTAGGATTATTATAGCACAAAAAAGATAGTAATTCAATCGTACACGCACTTGCAACATATGTCAAGTAATAATTTTTTTAATTTTTTTTACAACATTTCTCTTTACAAGGAACATTTGTTCTGCTATACTACTAATACCCCAAAAGAAAGGAATTGTTTGTATGAGACCTCGTTACATTACTATCCGCTTGGCAATCTCCACATGTTTGTGCATGATAGCTGTCCTAGGTTGTCTTTTGTCTTTATTTTACAAGGGAACACCTACTGCTTTACGAACTCCCGGAGCAGCTTTTTGTGGACTGAGCAGCTTATTCATTATATATAGGATCATATGCCTGTCACATAAAAGATCCATCTTCCGCAAAGGTGTTTATCACTCCCGCGACCTTGACCAGATATCCGGTGCTGATTTCGAGGCACTATCTTGTGATATACTGGTAGCAAACGGTTTCGAATTTGCAGAGAATACACAGGCAAGTGTTGATTTTGGTGTAGATGTTTTGGCAAGACGCGAGGGTATAACTTACGCGATCCAGTGCAAACGTTATGACTCCCCGGTTGGTATTGATGCTGTACAACAGGTCTATGCCGGGCGTGCATATTACGAATGCCATGTCGCAATGGTACTTACCAACCAATATTTTACCCGAAGCGCACGCAAGCTGGCAGATAAAATAGGTGTTGTTCTGTGGGATCGAGATATGTTGGAAGAACTATTACAGTAGTCCAGGAAGGAGGCTCTTATGCACACATGTAAAGTGTCTGTCCGCGACTTGGTGGAATTTATATTACGCTCCGGTGATATTGTATCTTCTTCTACCGGCATCCGAGATACTGATGCTATGCAGGAAGGCACTCGCATTCACAAAAAGCTGCAAAAGCAGATGGGATCACAATATCATGCCGAAGTCCCATTAAAATACACATCCTCTGTGTGCTATGACAACCTTTCGTTTGCAATATCCGTGGAAGGACGCGCTGACGGCATATTCCCGAAATCTCTCCTTCCAAGGCTGTACGATTTTGCTGACTTTTCAAGCGAGATCCCCCTAGAAACCGAGGCCGAGCATACCCATCCGATAATCCCATGCCGCACTATAATTCATGATGATTCCGAGGCACCTACTGACTTTATTGATGAGATCAAAGGCATATATCGTAATGTACACACAATGTACGAGCCCATTGCCGTTCACCGTGCTCAGGCGCTGTGTTATGCGTATATTTATGCCTCACAGGAACACCTTTCATCCATTGGTATCCGCATCACTTATTGTCATATTCCCACGGAAGATATCCGCTATTTTTATGAAGTGATCACCTATGAGGACCTTCACCGATTTTATGAAACACTATTAACGGAATACGCAAAGTGGCTTGCTTGGCAGATACACTGGCAAGAAGAACGCGATGCCTCTATACGCCCGTTGGAATTTCCGTTTGTATATCGTAACGGACAGGCCGATCTTGTGAAAGGTGTCTACCAATCTATCCTACGACAAAAACGGCTCTATATCGAAGCCCCTACCGGCGTAGGCAAAACAATTGCAACAATATTTCCCGCTGTTAAAGCAATGGGGGAACATTTGACAGGGAAAATCTTTTACCTGACCGCCAAAACGATTACTCGTACGGTTGCTGAAAACACCTTCGCACTTTTGGCCAACCACCATGCAGCCCTCAAAAGTATCACCTTAACTGCCAAAGATAAGATCTGCATTCTAGAGAAAGCAAACTGTCATCCGGCAAATTGCCAACGTGCCAAAGGTCATTTTGACCGTATTAACGATGCCGTATATGATCTTATCACTCACGAATCACAGATTACTCGTGATATCGTAACGCAATACGCCTTAAAGCATGAAGTATGTCCTTTCGAGCTCAGTCTGGATGCTTCTCTTTGGTGCGATGCTGTGATCGGCGACTATAATTATGCCTTTGACCCGGATAGCCACCTCAAACGCTTTTTTTCAGATGGCGCTGCCGGAAGCACAGCGAATCTTTTTTTAGTAGATGAAGCACACAATTTGGTGGACCGTGCCCGCGATATGTACTCTGCAGTTTTGATCAAAGAAGACGTGTTAGAGACCAAACGTCTCCTTAAAACCAAAAGCAAGAAGATCACAGCTTCTTTAGAAAGTGTAAATCGTGCACTTTTAGATCTGAAAAGACAATGTGACGAACTTCTTATCTGCACACTGTCTATGACAGATGCTTTGTTAGGACGCTTACTTCGACTTCAAAGTGTAATGGATGAGTTTTTACAAGATCCCTCTTTCAGTGAGAAAAAATTATCGGAGGAACAATTTAGCCAATTACTGGATTTTTACTTTAACATCCGTTCCTTTGTAAATGTATATGAGTTGGTTGATGAACACTATCTGATTTATTGCGACTATAATGATAACAGCAATTTCTGTGTTCATTTACAATGTATGAATCCATCTGCCAACCTGGAACAGTACCTTGCCATGGGACGCTCCGCTATTTTTTTCTCTGCAACACTGCTTCCTATTCAATACTATAGAGAGCAACTGGCAAGCCGCCCTGAAGATTACGCTATCTATGCCCCATCGCCGTTCCCTGGTCACAACCGACTATTACTGGTCGGTCGGGATGTCAGCACTAAATACAGTCGACGCGGAGCTGCAATGTATGCCCGAATTGTAGACTATATATTACGGTTTGTGCATGCCAGATTGGGCAACTATATGGTCTTTGTTCCATCCTATAAGATGCTGCAGGATATCTATGATATGATCGCCACCTCTGATGCCAGTCAAGATCTGACTCTGCTTACACAAAATGCCACAAGGGATGAGCAAGAACGAGAAGAGTTTCTGGCGCATTTTTCAGAATCTCCCACCACAACAACTGTAGGATTATGCGTCTTGGGCGGAATATTTAGCGAAGGAATAGATTTGAAGGCAGAACGACTGATAGGTGCTGTGATTGTGGGAACAGGTCTGCCAATGGTTTGCAATGAAAATGAACTCTATCGACAATTTTTTGACGGGGAAATTTCATCATTTTCAACAGGTTCTGATAACGACGAAGCAACAATAAGAAACACCAGACATGGTTTTTCTTATGCATACCAATATCCGGGCATGAATAAAGTCCTGCAAGCAGCCGGACGTGTCATCCGTACCGAGCAGGACTATGGTTGTATCCTTTTATTAGACGATCGTTTTTTGCAGGGCAGTTATCAATCCCTCTTCCCACGTGAGTGGTTTCCGCATTATACAGTCACCCCTGAGACTATGACTGAACACTTGCTCAAGTTTTGGGAGGCACACAGCACTTAACTTTCCGTCCGTTTGCCAGGAATAATAAACTCCCGTTATCATAAACGGCTGTCCCTGTTTATCCGGAACAACTGTCCCTGTTTATCTGGAGCGACAGTCCCTGTTTATCTGGAACGGCTGTCCCCGTTTATCAAGAGCGGTAATCTCCGTTTATCTTCACATAATCGTATGTAAGATCACAGCCCCATGCCTTAGCAGATGCTTCGCCCTGATTCAAATGAACATGAATATAAATTTCATCTTTGTTCAATATTTTGGCCGCTTCTTCCTCGGAAAAAGCAACCCCTGCACCATTTTTACATACTGCTACTGTTCCGACTTCTGACTCCAACTCTACTGCCACTTTGTCAATATCGAACTCCGCTTCCGCATAACCAATTGCGCAAAGTATTCTTCCCCAGTTAGCATCTTCTCCGAACATAGCACATTTAAACAATGGGGATCGGATTACACTCTTCGCCACAACAATTGCTGTTTCCTGATCCGGTGCGCCATCACAAGAGCATTCTAAAAATTTAGAAGCACCCTCTCCATCTGCTGCCAACATTTTGGTCATATTCTCCATAACAACGTACAATGCTTTTTTAAACAGATCAAAATCAGCATTTTTCTCGGTAATCTCTGCATTTCCGGCTAAACCATTTGCCATAACACTAACCATGTCATTTGTGGAAGTATCACCATCTATACTCAAACAGTTGTATGTAACTTTAACAATTTCTGATAATGCCGCCTGTATCATTTCTCCGGAAATTGCCACATCCGTCGTGATAAAGTTAAGAGTGGTAGCCATATTAGGATGGATCATGCCGCTGCCTTTTGCCATGCCACCTAGTCTACATTTCTTACCATCCAAAAGAAATTCTACTGCCACCTCTTTCTGGACGGTATCTGTTGTCATAATTGCTTTTGCTGCAGCATCGTGTCCATCGATGCTTAATCCCTCTGCGAGTTCATGCATAGCATTTGCAAACGGCTCTACAGACATTGGTGCTCCGATGACACCGGTTGAAGCAACAATAACACGATCTGCTGTAATCCCCAATTCGTCAGCTGTTAACTTACAAACGGCATTTGCCACTTCTACACCATTGGCATTACAGGTATTCGCATTCTTCGAATTCACGATCACTGCCTGTGCTTTGCCACCACTTTGCGCAAGATTTGCTTTCGTCACCAAAATAGGTGCACCCTTCACTTTATTTTGAGTATATACTGCTGCTGCTGTACATTCCTTCTCACTAAATATCATTCCAAGATCATTTTTTGTTTTTACCGGATTAATACCGCAATTCAATCCATTAGCCGTAAATCCCTGTGCAGCACACACACCATTTTCCACATACTCATACCCAGCATACTCTTTCTTTGTCATTTTGTCCTCATTTCCGCACACATGCTATTCTGACAAATTTATACCACGTGTGCAAATATATAAATCTGCCGACTCAGATAGATGCTATAATTCAAAGTCGAGTTTAACCACTACTGCACCTACCCGCCATTGTAAAAAGCCATCCCTATAGTAACAGATTCCGCAAAAAAATACCATCCTTTTCCCATTGCAAAAAGGATGGTATTTATAATCTTCCTATAGCGATAAAGATATAATCTAAGGACATGTACTTACCGCAACTAGTCAACTTAATCACAGTTTACTCTTAAAGCGTACTTCGCCATAGGCAATGCATGTACTTACCACAACTAGTCAACCTGATCACAGTTTACTCTTAAAGCATACATTGTCATAGGCAACGCATGTCCTACCGCATACTAGTCAACTTGATCGCAATTACCCGATCAACCTTATAAGTGCATTTCGAATATTTACAACCGGAAAATACTGTATATAAATATTGTCCATATACCATACTTCCACAGGCTCTTGGTGGAATTGTAGTCTTCTTCGTATACGCTTTTTTTGCCACACCGCCTGACGCTGCCGGCGTCGAAAATGCAGGCTTATAGGTGCGAATCTGGGACAAATAGCCGGACTGTTTGTTGTTTGACTGAGAACTTCTCACCACATACATATAACCATCCGCGTCAAAGGATACGGCTCTCGTTCGATTTGGCATTGCCATATAATATTTACGTGTCAGCGATACTGCACCTGTTGTATTGGTTTGTACTACATAGCCATACATTCTCGTTGCAAGCTTCGAATTATAAGCTCCAATCCACAATACATGATCTCTGTATGCCATATAAGAACCTTTTGTTGCTATGGAATAAGTTTCATCAAACGCAGCTAATTCCGTGTATGCGCTCCCTGACGCTACCGCTTTAGAGATCATCTCATATGAAAAACGAACAACTTTTTTCCCTTGTGTCAGCCACACATTCTTGCCATCATACGCCATTGCGTCAATTTTTGTCTTATTTGGCATAACCAACGTCGTAATATATGATTTTGAAGACCGGCTTAATACGTAGATAACAGATTCATCCTCTCCATTATATGCGTATGCTGATACAAGCATATAGGCCCCTGCTGTGCAGCCTCCTTGTGGAAACATTCGATTATTGGCGAAACCTGCTACATTGGTTGTTTTCATCCCTGGTATAGCAAAGCTTTTCGTATAGTTTGCTTTACGCAAAAATGCATATTTCTTATATGCCGGAGACTTCTTAAACTTTGCTGTGCTGGAATACTTTCTTGCACCTTTCGATGTCGCACTTACCGTTATAGTCTTAGCAGCGTAGGCTTGCGAAAGCTCTCCTTCTACCGGCAGGCCATTGGCGTTCATAGTATAGGCAGATATTTTAAAGTAATAAGTTTTATTTTGCTCTAAAGATTTTTTGACATATTTGCAAGTACCGGGATTGGTAATTGTTTTTGTTCTTATATATGTCCCTGCCTTACTCGTCGAATAGTAAATATAATATCCGCTCGCATCTTTTTGTTCTGTCCAATATAACTTGACGCGCTCAGAACCACCTTTGATCTGTGTTACCTGTGGCGCTATCGGCGCGGTTACTTCTGTAACCTGTGGTGTTGCACTAGGTTCTACTGAAGCCTGCGGTGTGTTGCTCGGCACTGTCGTTGGCTGCTCACTAACCTGTGGTGCATCATCTGGTTTTGCGGTTGGCTGCCCACTAACCTGTGGTGCATCATCTGGTTTTACAGTCGGCTGTCCACTAACCTGTGGTGTGTCATCCGGAACTGCACCCGGCTCTTCCGTAATCTGGGGGCTGGATGCCGGATCTAATTCTGTCTGTGGCGTGGCACTTGACCCTACTCCTGAAGATGCTTCATCTGCAGAAATATGTATGCTATTTGCTGCATACGTCCCGCTCACTATTAATGCTGCTGATAATACAAATGATAATAATCTTTTCATAAATTCTATATTCCTCTTTTCTTTTTGGATGAAAATGTTGAAGACTCTGTAACACTTTCATCTGTTTTGGTAAATATTTCTTCGCCGTCTTTCAACCGCTCCTACCACATTTTCACTTATATTAACGTTGTTATTTGTCATTTATATGTTAGCTTTTTCACAGAAAAGTGACAATTTCGACAAATCACCTATACCAAAAAGCAAAGCCAGCGCTTTGCTTTACAAGAATTGCTAAAGCAATTCTTGGTGATGTCACGCTACATAACAGCATTTTCCTATATCGGGTAGGAGGTAGATAATTATCTTATCTACCGACCTCCCACACCACCGTACG
>OJMG01003635.1_pt1 | contig 11472 bp, 10 predicted proteins | sample 1597141 | NCBI WGS metagenome assembly OJMG01 (sample SAMEA2452119, study PRJEB22498) | human gut metagenome | biome: human feces; feature: human gut; material: feces | place: Australia | collected 2012
CATCAGGTCGCGCATGATAATCATCATCTTCACGATAAATTCCCAGTCTTTATCTTTCTCTTCGCGGTTTTTACGTTTTTCGGGACGATTTTTGAAGTCATCGCCTTCGTTTACTTTGCAATGCTTTTCTGTCCATGCCATTGCTTTTTCATATTCTTCGTGGTCATAGATACCTTCTTCCATGCGGCGGATGATTTCTGTCAGGTCGACAGACTCATTACGCATTCCCAGGTATTCCTGGAAGAAATCAGGATTAACGATAGAACCGGCAATACCCATAGATACGCTACCCATTGACAGGTAAGATTTTCCTCTCATTGTAGCTACTGCCTGTGCGGCGCGTGCAAAACGAAGAATTTTTTCCGCTACATCTTCGGGAATGCTGTTATCGTCCAAATCCTGTACGTCATGTCCATAAATGCCGAATGCAGGAAGTCCTTTTTGTGCGTGTCCTGCCAATACTGCTGCAAGATATACTGCTCCCGGACGCTCTGTACCATTAAAGCCCCATACACCCTTAATCGTATCTTTGTCCATGTCCATAGTCTCGGATCCATAGCACCAGCATGGTGTCACGGTCAATGTAATATCCACACCTGCTTTACGGAACTTATCTGCACAAGCCGCTGCTTCTGCTACACGTCCGATTGTCGTATCCGCAATGATAACTTTGACCGGTTCTCCATTGGAATAACGGATATTCTGACGGAACAGCTCTGCCGCACTCTTAGCCATATTCATCGTCTGTTCTTCCAAAGATTCACGAACCTTAAGCGGTCCTCTTCGTCCATCGATCGTCGGACGAATTCCAATCACCGGATAATCCCCAATTAGTCTGCTTTTTGCCATTTGCTACTACCTGCCTTCCTTGAATATATTCTCACACCCTGATACCTTTTTATTTTACTGCATTTTGGCAGAGAATACAATCATCAGAGACTACAAAATTTCACGGTTTTAACTTATCTATTTTATATAGTTGTTTTTCTTCATATAATGCTTTAGTTTCCAATAATCCGAGACTTTCGCATAATTATCTTCCTCAGGAAGCAACATAATCCTTGACTCTGATTTTTTTACACAACCAACTGTATGTATCGTTTCTTTCTCTCCTGAGATAGTGATTTCTGATGCCATTTTATCTGGAATAAATACTCCATCTTTTCCTATATCTTCCGCATATAGTGCCATCTCCGAATCTATCACATATACGCTCTCACCTTTCTGAAAACCACCAGCAATATTTTTTACCACTTTCAGCTCTACGAGATTACATGCTTGATACGTATTCTCCTGGCTATCTTTTTTGTATAATGTTTCTACTTTTTTAACAGTTGCGACGCACGCCTTCGTCTTCAAAAACGGTAATACACTTTTTGATTTCAATGGAGCAAAATCAATCACTCCTGGTTTTTGTATAGCTGCCTTCTGCGCTGATACTGTTGCTTCTCGATAAAACGTTTCCTTTGTTTGTGTTACAGAATCCACTTGCACCATTATAGGTGCTACCCACAATGCCAACAGAGCTACCAAAGCTACCAAACATACTACACACACAGTTCCTGCAATTTTTTTCCTCATAAGAATCCTCCTCATTTTCATATGGTAGTGTCAAAAAACTACCTAGATTTATTGTTCTAATGCATTTGGCAATAATTCTGCCTAATGCAAAGCAGTAGCCTCTTTTACCACGTTTCTTCATTCACAGTTTTCTCTTTATCTCATTACAGCATCATTCCTCCCCTCTGTTAACTATAACGAACAAACCACAATAAACCTAACAAACTTTTTTTAAAAAATTTTAGTATACCTTTTTTTCACTGCTTGCCCCAACTTTTTCTGACTTGCCATCCTTCCATACAACAGCCGTTATATAACTTCGATACGTTCCCTTTTGATTGGCTCTACTTATATGACTATTTAGAAGCCCAAAAGGTTCATTTCATCTTGCAATAAAAGAATTTCACTTACTGATACCGCCTACGCATCAGATATTTATGATCGCAGAGCTGAACCAGACTGCGCCAGTCTTTTGACGGATACGTATCATCCTGCCTGATCACCGCCTGAAAGCAGTGATCAAGCAGATCATAGCACTGCACACCAAAGAAAACCTCATTGAGATAGTCACTGCCATCATGAAAAGATTCCGGGCATACTGTACGGTTTAAGTAACAGATTCCATTTCCTGGTGCAATATAGTCCATAAGCTGTTCTTTCACGTACCCTGGCACAGAAGAATACTGTGCGGAAGTGACTCGATACAGATAAACTCCATACTTCCACATACCATCCGGCACTAAACGAAATGCTCTGTCAAGTTGATCATATGTGATCTTCTTGGTGCCATATTTTCCACGTTCGAAATTATCCGCAATATAAACAATCCGCTCTCCACCATCATAGCCATAGATAAATGTTGGATGATGAAACCCATAATGCCCCCTCATGTCCTCCCTAAAAAACTGATCCAAAAATGTAGAAATATAATACCCACCATCAATAGCATGGATCACAAATTCATGGAATGAACGAAATATTCCAAGAATCAATGACTTTGGTATCATATTTTTTTCAACAAACGGACACAGATCAAACATATTAGGGAAAAGATAATGGATCGCATATGGATAAAAGGTCATGCTGGCATCTTTTGCATCCCACTGATACCCGATATAATGAGAGCCTCTCATCTGTATAAAATGATTGTATATCCACTTTCGGCCATCCTCTGATCCGCTTAGAATTCCAAACAAGAAATTCTGTTCCGGCCATGCCCGGATACCGACATCAGCTAATGGCAATATCCGGGCAAATTTTATTTTCTTTTGAAACATATAGCATATCATTCCTTGTATATCTTAACTTATTTTTTTCTGCAACCATACTTTGTCATGTTTCGACAGTTTTTTAGAAATAACTACTTTCTTCACGTTCTTATTCTTCAAAAAGGCTTTCTTTAAAGTTGTCTTTGCATGTTTCACCTTGGTCAATCTGCTGAGGTCTAACACTTTCACAGACGTGTTTTGAAGTATTTTATAATTAGGAGAAGCCGGTTCATAAACATAATCCGTATCTTCAAATAGTCTTGCCTGTTTATCCAAAACTTCTGCAAAATCATAATTTTTAAGCCAAGTTTTTAATCCATTTTTATTATTTGGTAGCGTGAGACGTTTTAACGCTAATCCTTTCAACTTTAATGAATACAACTTACTGCATTTTGCTAAATTTATTGTTTTTAATTTCTTGCAGCCAATCACTTTCAACGCTTTCAGCTTCTTACAGTTTGATAACTTAAGTGATTTACATCCCTTCTTATCAAGACTGGTGAGTGTAAGATATTGCACTGACTTTGGAAGCTTTACTTTGAAAATCCCATAGCTGGCACATTCTAATGTATTAAGACGGCTGCATTTAGAGGCATCTATTGCTGCGCATTTAGCACTAACAGATAAGCCCTTCAATGCTGCCATTTTGCCGAGGCGGACCTGCTTGATCGGATATTTCCCAGATTGCGTAATACTGGCCAAACGGAGTGTCTTATTGACCGATGACAGATCAAGCTTATTTATTCTGCAACCGGTAACAGACAACTCTGCGATGTTCTTGCTTTTCTGCAGATCAAGCACTGTGACAGGCGAAGCTTTCTCTTTTCCATTTTGAATTACATTAAGCCCAAGTGACAGATATTTGAGTTTATCCATCTTTCCATACTGCAGCTTCTTGACATATGTTTCCTTTAAGCCCAATGTCTGCAGATTTGGTGTGTTTATTGTGTATTCATCCGGAAGGTTACAAGTCTTGATCAACAGCTTCTTCATCTTCTTTGAGACAATCTGCATCTTTTTCACTTGAACGCCTTCCAACGACAAACTTTCACACTGCATAGAATCATCTATAACAATAGATGTATTCTTCGCCAGCATTTGTTTATCAGAATCCTTATATCTGGCATCTACAGGATCTGCATAAGCATAATTAACTCGAATTGTTTTTACCTGTTTGGTATACTGGAAAAGATCACTTGCAATCTTATAGCTTGACTGAGGTTTTCCACTTTGACCAACTGATATACTTTTTAGTTCTGCAAAATACTCTACACCTTTAAAAGAGGTAATGCCTTTGGCGGTGCGAATTACATTTCCCTGAACTCCTGTATTTTCTGTTGTCTCAATAACGATCAGTTCTGTCAGTTTTTTCTGTTCTGATGTGTCAAGTATTTGATCTTTGTTGCTGTCGTACTGTGTGGCAATTTGACGTATCTGTGCATCCGGGAAGTTTTGTTCGTTAATACCTATGCCGTTACTTGCCGAAACAGTTCCATTCCCCATAACAACTGCGGTTCCTCCAACAATTAACATTGCAAGCACATTTTTTACTAGTTTTCTCATATCGAAATCCCCCTTTTGATAGCATTTAGACTTTATTATCTCCACTGGTCTTTCATACACATCATCTCTTCAACATTAGATCATAAAGTACAAAATGAATGTATGTAAGATGTCCACTTCTTATACTTTTAGTACATCAAAAAAAGGATGATTCGTCAATATGTTCCAAACAATCTTAATAATTCTTAAGAATTAAACATTCTCTCCTCCCCTCATAAAATTTTACCAATCACATTTGCACAGCCTTAGCCGTAAGCACACCATTTTCCATATGAAACAATCCATCTACCTCCTGCTCCACAAAGGTATGATCATGACTGACTACCACAACCGTACAGCCTCTTTGAACTTCTTCCAAAACCACCTTTTTGAACGCATCCTTCGCATCCGTATCCAAACCATTCGTTGGTTCATCAAGCAGCAAAAGATCCGGGCTTGATAAAATTGCCTGCGCTAACACTGCCTTCTGTTTTAAGCCCAGCGACAACTTTGCAAATCTCATGTTCTTTCGGTCTGTTAATCCCATTCTCTGAAGCGTCTCTTCTATCTTCCTTTTGTCACATCCACCGCTTAACTTTGCATAATATTTCATATTCTGATACACGGTCATATCATCATATAATCCTATATTTTCGATGCTTAAACCTATATTTACCACCTGCGTCAGTTTCTTCACTTTTTTGCCGCCGTAGTGCACTTCTCCGTCATCCGGATGGATCAGTCCCGCCAGCAGACGCAGCAGCATTGTCTTACCACTTCCGTTTTCTCCGATAATTCCATAAAGCTTCCCTTCCTCCAGCGTCAGATCTACTCCCTTTAATACCTCTTTACCACCCAGTTTTTTATTGACATGAATCAACTCAATTCGTTCCATTTGTGTTCCTCCCTTTCTGTCCGTCCGGCAATCTGCTCCGTCAATATCCTTCACTTTCAATTTTAATAAGATCGATATGTTCCAGCCACTTGGCACAGGCTAAAATAAGAGCTGTAATCTCTCCCACAAACACAGTCAGCATTTTCAAAAAACCTATTTTCCCTGCCGTTGTATAAACAAACATAGCGCATGCCGGATTTAATGCAAGCATCCACATGGCATCCTTATATTTCCGGTAAGGTTCATACATTCCGATCATGATCAATGCAGCTAACACGACCGTCCCAACGATACAGGAAGCACTCCGTCCAATCCGAATATCTGAAACCACCGTAAACACAGCCGCAAAATATACCATCATAAATAATGCCAGCCATGCTTTCGGCAGCACTGCGGAATGTGGAATAACCAGTCGTTTATGCACATAGTAAGAACTAAGTTCGTAAACAATGGTCAAATAAATTCCCATATAGACTGCGCATATAACAGCCAACCCTGCCATCCTGCGGACAAGCCATTTCGTCCGCCTGTGCATCCGCACCAATGCGTAGACTCCCTGATTCAGGATCTCTCTACTGAGATAATCATGCATGACAAAAATAAACACAATCAATACAAACAGATTCTGCATACCCAGCGTCAATGAATGTGTTTTCACCACTTTAATAGAATCAAAGATGCTGCTGACAAACATATCATCTGTCGTATTTCCCGGATAACAGGTTCCAAACATAAATGTAAGATTATTGAAAAAAGCCAAAAAAACAGAAGCAATCATCAAAAAAATTATTTTCTTTTTCAAAAGTACATCTCCAATCCCCGGATTCGTCTCACCGCGATCAATATCCCTGACAATAATACAAGACCTATATTTATGAGCAAAAATATTTGTGTATACCCTGTATTCCAATAGTCGCCAACACATAGGACATAGCTCAGATCGAATCCCTTAATATACTGTGAATAACGCATCGTAAAATAAAAGCATCCATATAATAATACAAACACCAAGGCAAAGCTTCTGGTCAGCCACAGGCTGCAGGCATATGCGAACAATCCAAGCACTCCTGCAAACACTGCGATCACTATGCAAAATACAAACAGATAGAGCACCGTGTGTGCCACATAATAGCCCATCAGAGGCATCGGATGATTGTCTGCCAGAGCCATGTAATATAATTCCGTGTATCTTTCCCCAAATGGTGTCGGATAGGCTTCACCATAGGTCAGCTCACATGCCAGCAGATTCAACGCATAGCACACAAACACCATAACTGCATTCCCTGTAAAGTACGCCATTGCCTTAGCAGACAGATAACGGAACGGGCTCGTCCGATGCATGACCAAAGCTGCATTGCGGCTTCTTTTCGTCTCCTCATACCACGCTGACACACAGGGAAGTGCCATGATAAGAGGAAAGACCTTGATAAATATCGGCTGATATTTATTGAAACTCTGATATGCTCCCATAAAATAGCCGCTTGCGGCATACGGTTCCCTTACAAATCCCCGGATTATCCAACTGGCGGTGTGTAGATAATCTGCCGCAGCATACAAAAACAACACCATAAACGCAAGCCAAAAACTCCGCTTATGAAATAATCGGTAAAGTTCACTGACATATACCCGCCATATACTGCTGTATTTCTTTTTATTCATTACCTGTACGCTCCTTTCGTTTCCAGTTGGCTGCAAGTTCTGCATAGTTATCTCCCACGTAATATCTCAAGATTGCATCTTTGGTGCGATACCATTCTTGTAAGATCCCTGTTCCGCATGTAAAAAGATCATAATCAGATAACTCTTCTATCGTATATACTTTTCCTTTTTCAATGATCTTAAGGGTCTGGCTGTCAGAAAGCCGCAATGGAGATATATCCCAAGATGCACTATTGCCTGTTGAATAATTTATTGGCAGCTTAGCTCCATGCGTCTCAAACTTTTCTGATATATCTGAATTTACTATTTTATCGTAAACCAACAAATAACATTCATTCTGACGAATCATAGGGGTAATATTACTTGTCTGATATATATTGTCTTTTTTTGGAATATAATTACAGGAATACGTAACCGAAATCGTCTCTCCCTCTTTGACAGAGCCATCACTCTTAATGCTCTTAAGCAACTTCATATGTCCTGTTGCTGATCCTGAAGTTTTTATAAAATCATCGGACACATAGAATACTCCTACATTTACATACTCATCATACACATGCTTTAATCCCTTTTTCGTACGGTATTCTTTTATACCATCCTGCCACGATGCAGTAACGTCATCCTTCTGTCCAACCAGATCATTGAGATCAAATTGCACTTTCATGTTATCCCATGCCGACATTCGCGTTCCGGATTTAAATATCGAATGTGATATAGTATCTCGGCAGAGGATCCCAGCACCAAGACAAATCATACATACTACACTTATAAAAATGAATTTCACTTTCATATATTTCTTTCCCTTTCATACACAGAATTAACACAACGACCTACTTTACCAAAGGCCGTTGCGCCAAAACCTTCTGCTATAATCAAACGATGACTAATCAACCTTCGAATTTGCACGATCAATATTCCATGATCCACTAACATAGCAATCATACTTCGGATTATGTCCCTCTAAAAAGATGTTAATCTGTTGATTCTTGCTGCAGTATCTCTGTTTCAGTAAAAAGCAGGTTTTTTTACCTCTTTTCAGTAACGCTTTTCCTCCCTCATAAGAACCTGCGCCGGACATCTTTCGATCAATTACTGTCGTTTGATTATAACTCATTCTCGCATATAATTGTTCATAATTATTGTTTGAATTATGGTGTATATCCATCATATCTCGCAAATAGATTGCCGCAAAATGATTGCTAGTGCTCTTTTTGGGTGAAGCCATTTTAGTCCAACTATTACTGTCTACACGCGTATTCTGATTAAATTCCGCCGAAGTAGCCATTACTGGTGTTGTGTAAATCATTGTACTAAGTAACAATGCCATTACGGTCACGCTAGAATACTTTTTAAATTGTTTCAATTTCTTTTTCATATCTGTACCTCTTTCCTGCAGATTTGCTGCATATTTTAATGTACATAGCATACACAGACCTAATATGCTATAATTATCAAGTGAAATTTTAATCTGTGGTACAGAAGGTCTGTTCTCAAGTACTGCAGATTTCTTGGCGTAATAGCAATACGCCCATGTAGATTTCTAAATCTACTCCCCTGTGTGATGCCGTAACTCTTCTGGCAACATTGGCTCATAACATCTGCCTCGACAAGGCATGTTTGCAAAAATATTTCACATTGCCACTATAGCATCCGCATTATCCGGTTTCAATAACTTGGCGTTGAATTGCGTTTTTTTGGCGTTGAATAGTTTTTTTTAATATTGACTTTTCTATTACAGTGGCTATATTTTAAGAATATAATGAACTTACAACCATGTTCGTATGCTTCACATTATACCCACAGGAAGGATGTTAAAAATGATTCACAGATTATCAGAACTATTGACACAGTATTTTATGAAATATGGACAAGCTACAGACACAGCAGAAGTATATATATACGGCATTGAATGTTTTATCAGTGAATTTATTGGCAATTTATTATTATTAATTGTAGCGATACTTTGGCACCAGATCTCAGCTATGATCATATGGACGCTCAGCTTTCTCTTGATACGAACACAACTTGGAGGATTCCATTGTAAGACACACTTTAGCTGCCTGTGTCTAAGCACCAGCATTGGCATATTTTCCTTATTGATCAACAGATTTTGGCTGTATCATCCCTCTTTCTGTATCCCCACATATATTGCCTGCCTGTTCATTATCTACCACTTTGCTCCTATCAAGCATCCAAACCATCCTTTATCTGCTAATCAGATCCAACATGCCAGAGCAAAGTGCCTACGTAATTTTTTTGTTCTATCCGTACTCAGTGTAATATTATACCTTTGCCATTTACCTTATTATAGCTCCATCTGCTCTGGCATTATCGGTTCCTGTATTTTAGCACTCATGAGCCTCAAAAAACAGTTTCTTACTAAAACTGATATGTTAATATTATGACTCCCATAATTCATAGTCACAGTCTCAAATTCATCGCCGTCAATTGACTTATGTAAATACATATGCTAATATGTAGTTATTACATATATAAGATATAGTTAAGGAGTACTAATTTATGATAGAAACTATTTGGGAAATAATGGTAAATCTATTAGAGAGTACAATATTTATCCTATTCTTCACACGAATATTTTCCGTACGTTCGATATACACATCTTATCGACACTTTGGAATTTTCGGTGCTATTATTATAGAAACGGCTATTACGTGTTTTTGTAATATAAATAATATGAACTATGGTTTTGTTCAACTATTGTTGTTATTATTTGATTTGCTATTACTCCTCGCCTTATTTGATGGCTCACTTGCTAAAAAGGTGTATGTATCCATACTCCCTACGTTGATCAGTTTGATTGCAGATAAGCTTTCCTTTTCATTATGTGATCAACTATTTGCATCGACACTACGCTCATTTGATCTAGGGGGTGATCACCGTTATTGTTCTACTTTCGTGTATTTACTAATATGTGCTTTATTTTGTATATTGTTTGCAAAATTAATGAAAGCAGACTTAATGATGTCCTCTTTTTTATACGCTGCAACATATATAACCAGTATACTTGGCGTGATCTGTTGCAATATATTATTAGATATCCTGATCACTTATGAAAAAAATATCCCACAAAATATATTTTTTCGTCTTCAGGGAATCAGCTTTAGTGTCATGATAATAATCCTGTTTATGATTCTATTGATCTTCCAGATCAGTGCTACTAATAAACGAAATGCAGATCTAGTACAAAAGCAACATCAAGAACAAACTGTATTAGCTGAATTGCAGCATGCCAAAGAAACTGCAGATGGAATACGGGCATGGAAGCATGACTACAAAAATCATCTGTTGACTCTAAAGGGGCTCGCCGCCAATCATAAAGATTCACAGATCACACAATACATACAATCCTTGCAGGACAATCTCCCGGATTATCTAAATGATGTAAATACAGGAGTGGCAAGTATTGATGCTATTGTGTCCGGCAAGATACGTTATGCCAGATCACAACATATTGAATTAAAGCATTCCCTATTGGTCAACGATAAAATGCCCTTATCTGATCTGCAATTAACAACGATTTTAGGCAATCTATTAGATAATGCTATTGAAGCATGTATACGACTGCAACATCAGGATCCCGCAGCACAACCATCTATTGTGCTATCCATGAAACCTTTCCGTGCCGCTCTGCAGATCATTGTGCAGAACACATCAACAGGTGAATATTTAACCGATAAAGATCATGCACTGCGAACCAGCAAAGCAGATACAAGTCAGCATGGTTTTGGACTACTCAATGTGCAAAAAACTGTAGAAGCTGCAAATGGGATTATAGACATCACAAAAAATTCCACTTCTTTTTGTGTGACTATTTTAATCCCGGAGAAATAGGAGAACGTATATGAAACCAGAATTAAACATAGCAATGATCGAGGATTCTCCCGCTCACTGCCAACAATTACAAACCACCTTAAACCAATGGGCCAAAGAGCAATTTGTTACATTACATACATCCGTTTTTACAGATTGCGCTTCGTGCACTCTTGATAAGATGCTTTCTTTTGATGTTATTTTTTTAGATATCGAACTGCCGGATGGCTCCGGATTAACACTTGCTCAATCTCTTCGCAATGCTAATTATCTTGGTACGATCATTATATTATCTGCCCACGAGGATTATGCACTGCAGGGATATCGCGTACGTGCCTTGTATTATATTGTCAAACCTGTCACATTACTAGAGATAACATTCGCATTATCACCGGTGATCACACAGCTTATGGATGACTGTTATACCATTTCCATATCCAAACACGAAACAAAACAGATAAAATACTCTGACATTATAGCCTTTCGCTGTATCAAATCTTCCCATTATATTGCCATTGATACAATAACAGATTTGTATCGGCAGCGAGCAACTATCAACACGCTGTGTGGTGCTCTTCCTGATTATTTTCTTCAAACCAACCGCTCTACTATTATGAATATCAATCACATACAGAGTATCTCCCAAAAAGATATCACTGGAAGTAATGATCTGATCTATCCTTTATCTATAGAATATGCGGATGATGTAAAAAAACG
>OJMG01003636.1_pt1 | contig 11471 bp, 13 predicted proteins | sample 1597141 | NCBI WGS metagenome assembly OJMG01 (sample SAMEA2452119, study PRJEB22498) | human gut metagenome | biome: human feces; feature: human gut; material: feces | place: Australia | collected 2012
AAACTTTTGCCCTATAAAATACAATGGTACGTGTAAGATTTGGGTTAATCTGAAAAATAAATCCTTCTTTACTAAGTTCTTCCTGCAACATCGTTTGAATCCTTGTCTCAAATAACTGGCGATTACTGATTAAAGAATCTGAAGAGAATTGATTTGCTATAATTCTATAGCTATCCATTATGACATTACGGATATAACCATTTTCCAGCTCTGCAAGATTTCTACGGTATTGACTGAATATTTGTGGTACCATATCCTTATTTACATAATATGAAAATGTCGGATCTACCGTAAATTCAGAACCATCTTTTGCATTGACATGAAATGGCTCATAATCTTTTACTTGAGTAAAAGTCGGAAACTCATGAATCTGAGTGAATAACGGCATATATAAAACCCAACCTGTAACTTCTGTAATATCATCAACACCACGATTATTACCGACAAGGTTTACCTTTATACCCACATATCCAGCATCAATCCTTTCAATTGCAACAAGGTATCTGAATGCTAAAATTACAGATAGTGCAACAATAAATACAATGATAAAGATTCTTGCTTTTTTCATGCTATAATAAAATTAAAATTGTTGTTGTAAATATGATAAGTACTATATATGCAGAATCCAATTGCAGATGTTGACCCAATTGAATCTTGGGTATAAATTTCAATCCATATAGAATTTTTTGCATATACCCATCTATTAGATTAAATAATTTCAAGTATTTATCAGATAATTGTGTTTTAAACGGAGATATTTTCCAATGAAGAACCATTCCGATTAAAAGGATTCCAAGGAGTAGTTTTACTGCAATCCACCAAGTTTTCCCAATTAAAAATACAGCCAAAGCAAATGCGATTATTAGTAATATTAAGTCTGTTTTTTTCATATCTGATACTTAATCTAATATTTTGTTTTTACTGCGACCTACTTTATCAATGCCGAATTGTAGACTACGTCCTGTTTTTGAATTTCTGCACAATAATGAGAGAATTTTCCTGCCAAGGTCATAAGCTATACTTGTATGCTCTTGAATCCTTTTCAGATTTACCGGAAAATGTTTAGCTTTATGACTCAGACGGTAAAGAAGTCCTTTTTCTACTTCGTCAACATATTTATCTTCACCTATTTTTTCTACAAGCCAAGAGGCTTTTTCATCGCTTATAGAATCATGTGAAGTTTTGTCATCTAATACATAATCACAAATTGCTTGAATGAAAAACTCATCCCAGGCTTTTAAATTGCCAAAGTTTAGCAAATCTCTACGTAAGTCAAAAAGAAAATCGGCTTCCTCCCGACTTACTCGACCATCTCTATATACAATTTTTCGTAAATCAGGAATATCACTAAAAGTGATACTGCCATTAGCTAATATTTTTTCTCTAATTAGTTCTAAATTATACATAAAAATAAATTTTTAATGCCATGCGTTAGTTGTTGTGTATTATATTTTTCCTTTACATAATCAATATGTGTTTTGCGAACATTATTTATAATTTGCGATTACGTTATAAGCAAACCAGCTATCAACCCCTTCAAGAAATATAGGCTTATCATTAGCTCCATCTTTTTGTAATCCTATTCCATTTGAATATGATTCAATACTCAGTATCTTTGAATATGGTATTTTTATACTTTTTTCTGGCGAAGAAAAGTATATATTTTTGTCTGTAAAACAGAGACTGCCTATACCTATTCTTTGCATAATAGTTGTTTCAACAGGATGCCCCTTAAAACCACCGGTACGATAATACACGCCTTTCATTACCCTGACGCTAACTCCTCGACTCCGACCGACATATTCTCGCTGTATTTTTTGTTGATGAAGAGTAATATTACGGAACAACCATACCAAATGTTCTGACTTGTTCAATAAAAATGGAAAATCCCCAGCAATGGTAATCTGTGGTGCCGGAATATTTCCTGACAATATATCACGAATGACTTTTGACTGTAGCACCTTTTCTAATGATCTGTTTGCATTGAGAGATGTTTGCGAAAGTCCTGAATATTGTATAAAACGAGCAACAACCTGTTCTTCGGCAGAATCAATAACTCCATCATTAAGATAGCGGTTAACCGATTCATCAAATACAGAGCATAGCACACTGTCAAAGGATGTTTTATCAATATACGACTCTTTAATGATTTGCTGAATCTTACCATCCTTCAAATAGAAATCTTCTTTTGAATCAAAACAATCTCTTATAATTGTTTTAATTTCATTAATTCCTTGATTGTATTTTTCTTCGCAAGCAGAATGCTTGGAACTAAACCAACCTGCATCTTTATGACAATACTTACATTCTCCCATAATCAATTACGCAATTTAGATTGATAATTCACTCCTTGTTTCAAGTAAGTCATTAATAGTATCACCCCTATAAAAGTAATAGGCAGGGCTATTAACATGCCTAATAGATTTCCACAAAACGTATCATACAAACCATGTAGGACTGATGGAATTGCAATCGCTAAACAGTAGAGCGAAATTCTATATTTAGGGTACAAATTGGCAAAGGCAATAAAATAACCTGCGATACCACACCATATAGCATGAAGGAATGGAAGGCTTGTTAAGCGGGCAATATTCATAAAGAATGCTCCTGTATAATCCAATTGAGTATTTACCTCCATTTGATATTGAACTCCCTCAAAAACGCCAAAAGCAATACCTGACATTAAGCCATAATATACCAAGGTCTGGGGAATCTGAGGCTCTTTTGCCTTATAGCAAAGAATTAATAACGGAGTCAATTTGACCAATTCTTCTGTAAATCCGACACCCAAAATATATCCAATCATCGAAAGAGGAAAAACAGAATCCACTAATTGATAAAATGGATTAATCCGAGGTAATCCTAATATATCCCATAGAACAAATACAATGATCTGAATTGCGAAATAAGTCAATAAAGTCTTCTTAACTTCAACTTGCGGAGTCTTAAAGAAGTAATAGAAGAACAATCCCCAAATTATTGCAAAATATAAAGATATAAAATAGAATACCATAAATTCACCTAATGGCATCAACATCATCAGTGATGGACAGAGACCTACTAACGCTAAAAGTAATAGTCTCTTATCTTTTAGCCATTGTTTACTAGACAAAGTCGTTTTGGGAATTATTAGTTCACCTCCAATTTTTTTCAATTGAGTTAACAGGTTGCCGCCATTATCAATTTTTACTTTCTGTTTGCTTGTAGTTAAAAAATGACGAACAGAATTGATTTCTCCTGTTGTCACATCTTTAGCTTGATCGCATAACAAGACCTGTCCGCTTTTAACGTAAGTTAAAAGCGAAGTCAGGTCGTATGGCCCAAAATCTTGATTATTTCTTCGTATATAATACATTTCTATTCTTTCGGATTGTTTCCATACTGATTGCCTCCAGACTCTCCATCTTCAAACAGCATCCAGAAACCATAAAAAGGTATCAATTGCCACCAACCAGAATGTCCCAAATCATGACAGCGTTTGGTATTTTGAGCAATAATAAAGATTATATATGGGATGAAAAGAAGTAACCATATAACACTAAATATGCCCCATCCATAATCTGTCGTATTTTCTGGCATTAACTCCATTGGTAACTGGTAACAAAAAGCTATAAGATATGTCAAACCATATTCAAGACGCCGTATACGTCCTTTGAAAGAAAATGGATGAGCAAAGAGCTTTTGTTTTACTGATGTTTGATTATTAGGCTGACATGGTGGAGTATAAGATGGTGTTGGCGTCCCTGTTTGAGTCGTATGATCTTTACGCTCTTTTTCTAAATTAATGGTCGGCTTATAATTTTCACATGAACAGCTATTAAAAATAGGTAAAGAGGAGTTTATAGAACAATACCCATCATTCCTATATTTACTACACTTTAAGCATTGATCTTTAATTGCCATACTATTTAATTGTTTACTAGTTGCACAATAATGAGTCTTCCGCCATCCTCAGTGGAAAGAAGAATTTTTTTGCCCTCTGTCAATTCAACATATTGTCCGATTTCAATTTTCTTGTCCAAGTCTTTGTCGTATAGACTATCCAATCGGCGATTGATTAGAATCCATTTCCCATTGAAAAAATGGAAATCACCAACAGGTTTTTTGTCTTCATCACTCGTTTTTTCGTTTGGTGTTATAAACCTATTCACATGCCACTTATATAAAGTTTGTTTATCATATACCATAAGACGGTAATTTTCAGGCTTAAATACTCCTTTCTTGGGAGAATAATACAAATTTAGAACAGGTAATTGCCCATGATATTCCTGTCCACAAAATGGACATCTTGGTTTAGTCGAGTTGTCAAACACGAACCATTTTGATTCGCAATTCGGATTTTGACACGGCTGCATCAAATCAGTTGTCTTGATTAGAGCTTGTTCCCATTCATCTGCTGTTGGTCGCATTGATGGATTATGTAATCCATCAATGAAAGCTCTATTGAATAATTCTTTTAGATAAGGGCCACAAATGCTATAAGGAAGTTTTGTCACATCTCCTTGAGGTAGCTCGCTTTTTGCCAACTGATCGATTTTTGGTCTGTTACTTTTGTCTGTCGGGTGTTCAATGAATAATGCTTTTGCTCCCATAGACAATTCTTCGTCTTTGGCAGCATCCAAATCGTTTACCTTACCGCCTCTAAGTGGGTGACGATAAAGTAAATACATATAAATAAGGACTGCTAATGCGTGTCTGTCAGTTTGAATACTTGGCAATTTTTTGTTAGGATCACCAATTTTCAGACTGCGAGTTTCAAGCACTTCCGGAGCTATAAAATCAGGCGTTCCAACTACATCGGGTGGATATTTACCGGGAACAACTAATCCGTCTATGTCAATAATAGAAGCTTTACCAGAGACAGGATCAACTAATACATTCTTATATGACAAATCTGAATGTGCTAATCCTGCCGCATGTAATCTTTTTACAGCACGCGCTATTTGAATACACATATGATAATGAGTAAGCCAGTTCCCTTTCTCATTTGCCGGTAAAAAACGATTCCTGAGTTTAGCAGAAGCGAACCATTTTCCCTCTTTCTCTTTTCCTTTGAAATTACCGGAACTAAAGAAAAAGTGTTTATGATAGGTCGGACAAACAATACCAATTTTACCATTCCATTCAACCATTTTTGTTGGCCAACAGAATAGATTTTTCCAATATTCACCACCTGCCTGATTGAAAATACGCTCCCGATACGTTCCTGTTATATTAGTTAGTCGGTCTTTGGAATTAGCATCCTGTGGCTGCCTAAAAAAGCCTACAACATAACTTTTGTCAGGGCTAAAATAAACATCCTTCATTGCACCTGAACCTATAACTTCATCTATAAATTCTACCTTGGTGCCATCAGTAGCAGTCAATGTAATTGTCTTACTCATATCTCATTTGTCTTAGTATAGGATAGCTATAGTTCTATCGTCATGATTGCCTGGTGACCAGAAATCCAACCATTTTAATAACTGATATTGTGATTCGGAATTATCGTCTGTTAACTCTACTTCTGAATTGATATTTTCCCATAGTTCATTCCATTTCTCAACTTTGTTCAAATTCGCATCTGTTTCAAAGAATGGGTCTGAAATTCCATCCGTCATTAACAGAAGTGCAGAAAAATCTTCCTCGATGGAATATTTCAATCGAGACATTATTGATTCAGGAGTAAAAATTTCCTTCATGGTAAGAAAACGAGTCTGTCCTGCGTATTCTCCACCATCAGGAGTGCCTAATAATTTAATATACTGTCTTTCCTTGTCGTATATACACATAGCTCCATCACCGACCCAAAAAGATGCAACGAACCATCCAAAATCAAATTTCTTACAAATCGCAAGTAGTAGTGTTGTAGAATAATCCCTTGGTTGATCTTCATTCGCCTTGGCTGTTTCTAGTATTGCACGATGAGCTTTATGCGCAGCGCCACCCACAATGTTATAAATGAGTGTACTTATAGTTCTATTTGAATGCCCCTCAGTTGCGTTACTTAAATCAATAATAGCAGTTTCTAAGTCTGCCGGAGAATCCAGTGCTTGTTTACAATGTTCAATACATGTATCGCAAGCAACAGCAGATCCTTTTCTTGAATATTTGGCAGAACCTGCACCATCGGCGACAGCTATAATGTACCAACCATTTTCATCATTATGGAATAGTTTAAAATCATCATCACGAGCTTTTCCTTCGTGAGCGTGAGAACGTCCACGTTTGCTTGCTGCAACAATATCTTTTTGAGGTCCGTTTTCATTTTCTGATACGGTGAGGTATTCGCATGTATAGTCTTCTTTGAAAAACTTGATGTTTTTATCTGTTGGTATGTCTTTCCAAAGAGAGCGTGGGTCTGGATTAATAGCAACTTTGAATTTACGTTCCAATATGTTACACCCCTCATACCAACCTTTATATTTGTACTTTAGTGTTACATCGTAGTCTCCGGCAACACTAGGAAGACCTTTGATCAAAATTCCACGATTAGGAGTTCCAATAGGGATATTGTTTCCTTGTTCAGGAGTATTACATACTACTTCATCACAGTTTGGAGTATTATTTTCCAAACAATTGCATTCTATGGATATTGTACTACAAGTATCTTCATCTGTATTTAGAACAATTTCCAATTCAGTGTGAAGACCAGTTTCTTCCAAACCCTCTAACCAATATTCGCTGACATCTGTATCTTCAATTTTTACCAATTGAGAATAATTTTCTCCAACTTTGGCATTCGGCAATGATATATTTAAGGAATCGATTCTGTTTTTTATAACAAGTTCTCTGTTCATATAATACTCGTTGTATTCATTATATAATTTCTCCGAAAGGAAGTGCATTATGTCTGAGTGTTTATCGGACGAGATTCCGTCAGGAAAATATTTCCCGAACAATAAGTCAAATAATTCTTTCATATATTATCCCCTAGTTCTATTTACATTCATACCTTCAGCCTTACCTTCGCCTAAAGTTCCTTCTAAGCCACACCAAGGGCATTTGTTCTGCATATTTTCTCCAACACAAAATATGTTGCCACATTCACACACTACGAATCCAAATTGATTTCCACAGCAAGGACATGTCGGGGCTCCAAATAATTCAATAGTGCTGATATTTCTTTTTCCTTGCGAATCATCTGATAACATTTTATACGATTCTTCGTCAATTGGAAATGCTCCGACTAATTTGAAATCAGTAACATTAAATCCATCTAACCCTTCAATATCCAATGGCTTGATCCTTTTGGCGTACTTAATTAAGTATGGACGTTTTGTTGTTTGACATCTACCCATCACAACAGCAAAATTTTCATCTACATTACAAACTCGTTTGGTATCAACTTTTTCTAAATTAATACCATCGGTAGAAGCCAATTTTAACTCATCATTTGCAGATTCTGCAACCGAAACACTTGATGTTTTGATAGAGGCAGTTACCCATTTGAAAAATGATTTGAATGAGTTCTCATCTGTGTCATTCAACTTTAATACATTGTCTGTTATACGACCAAGCATTTTTGTATCCACATTATCTCCAATAGATACTGCCACCAGATTACAGGTTTTTCTATATTTATCATTCCATTTTTGGAATGCTCTATCCGGATTGTCCGTAGGTGTACCATCTGTAAACAGGAAAATTATAGGTTTCCAATCACCCTTAACTTCCATTGTTGTCTTTTGTATAGAATTATCCATGTCATTCATTAAGAAATCCAAGGCATAACCTAATGATGTTCCTCCTCCGATTGGTAAAACCGGTGGATAGAACTTAAATAATTCGGTCAATGGAATTAGTGTCTGCGCTTTTCCTGCAAAGGCAATGACTGACACAAAGACTGTTTCCAAGGCATATGGATCAGTTCTCAATTCTTGTATTATCGTCCTAAGACCATTTTGCATCTGTTCAATAGGTTCTCCAACCATTGATTCAGATACATCTAAAAGGAAATATATGGGTAAACGTCTCATTTTATTTTTTATATTAGATTATAACATTGACTTCTTCCGGAGGTGGCGGCAATATCAAATCATCGGTTGCCCCAACACTTTTGTTCCCTACTTCAATTAAATCCGAAACCCATTTAAAGAATGTTTTGAAACTTGAGCTATCCATTGTATCTAATGAATAGACTTGATCCGTAAGTAGTTTTAATGGTTCTATCTTTGCTTTCATTCCTGCAGCACAGGCTATTATGCTTGCAAATTTCTTTCTCTTTACTTCAGGAATTATTTGATTATATACCATTATGTCGGATGGATGCCCATCTGTCATAACAAATAAAAGGGGCATCCAATCTCCCTTACGTTCCGGAGTACTTAGTGTTACTTCTTTATCAACCTGTTTACATAACATCTCCAATGCCGCTCCAGTATGTGTTGGACCACTATCAGGGGTGGTAATTTCCGGTAGTTGTAAATCCTCTAGTGGAGTTAATGGCATCAAGACTTTAACGTCTCTATCATAGGTTATGATACTAATGTTAACTGTTTCAAGAGCATAAGGATCTTGGCGTAGAGTTGCAACCATGGACTCTATTCCAACTTTAACAGACTCAATAGGTTCTCCTTTCATTGAGCCGGATGTATCTATAAGTAAATATACAGGCAATCTTCTCATCTTATCTAACCATAATTTTGAATAGAGCATGAAACAATAGGTATCCCAATTGTAAGATAATTTCTCCCACAACTGAAATACCCAATTTTGTTTAGTACATCTTATAGTAATTCCTCCAATTTAGCTGGGAAGTTTTTTGCCTGAGATTTCAAATGTAAAAGCAATTCTCTTTCAATATCATCAATTTGACCGTCTCCTTTAATCTTATTGTATAGCCAATCAGATTCCGACTCATCAATTTCTCCTGGAGATTCTTCATCATCCAAAAGAAAAGAAGTAATTGCTTTTATAAATAATTTAGTCCAGGCGATGTCATTGCTTTTCCCGGAAACAGCATCGTTAATTTCAAAAATGAATTCAGCTTCCTCCGAATCTATTTTTCCATCAGCGAACAGCAGACTTTCTAGTTCCTTGGCTTCATTTGCATCAATGATACCATCTGCCAAAAGTTTATTTTTTAATACTTGCAATGATTCCATAATTTATTTGTTTTGAATTATACTACGATATTTACTTCAGGAGGTGGAGGCGGAAGTTCGCTTAAACCACCAACTTCTTGACATGTTTCTTCTACTTTCATACTACCAGCACTTACAGAGGCGGAAACCCATTTGAAGAACGACTTGATAGTTGCACTATCCGCAGTATCAAGCTGAACAACACTTTCTGTTATCTTTTTGAGAGTGTCTGTATTAGCTCCTTGCCCGGCAGCACAGGCTACTACCATTCCAAATTTTCTTTTTTTGAACTCTGCCAATCCTTTATTTAAATCATCGGTAGGTTCTCCATCTGTCATAATAAACACCAATGGTTTCCAGTCTCCCTTTACTTCTGCAGTTGTTTTTGTTACTTCACTATCAACCTTTGTTGCTAACAAAGCAAGTGCTTCTCCTAATGCAGTACAGCCACTGGCATCGATGTTAGGCTGTTGAAAAGAGGATAATTCAGTCAAAGGAGTAACTTGCTGTGCACTACTATTGAAAGTAATAATGCTTAAATATGCTGTTTCCAGTGCGTACGGATCTTGTCTCAAAGTAGAAACAAGTACTTGTACTCCATTTTTAACAGCTTCAATAGGCTCTCCATACATAGAGCCTGATGTATCTAATAATAGATAAACTGGTAATCTTCTCATAAATATCTTTGTTTTACAGTCTGTAATGTGTTTTCAAAATCTCGGTCTTTTGTTGGTTCACCAATAGCATTGAATTTCCAATCTCCATTACGTTTATAGAAAACTCCCATTACCATTGATACATTCCCAGCGAAAGTTGGGTCGTTTGCAATATCATAAGTAGCAAATACTTCTTTTACTTTGGTCGGAGTTCCCTCGTATATCCTAATGGAAGCAAATGGTATTGTCTTGAAATCATGCCCTCTGAAACTATTAAGGACAAATGCTATTTTTTCTGTTTTAGGATTCAACTTGGTAAGGTCAACGGTTATTACCTCATTATCCAGACCGTCATCACCATCCGTATCGCCTGTTAAGTCGTCTCCACTATGTTTAATTGCGCCATCGTTTGACTTTAGATGTCTAAACCATACTTTATCAATTACATTACCGTCAGCATCGAATTGAGCGCAACTTGCATCTAAATCAACAGCTTCTGTTGTTGTAAAACCTAACCAGTTCTTTTTCTTGATAGCTCCCCAGTTGACACCGACGCATATATTCCCTAATTTGGAACCATTATCTTTTTCAAGATTTATTCTTTGTCCTTTTTCTAATCGTATTGCCATATGTTATTATTTTGAATAATCTTTAAAAACTCTTGCTATTGTTTGCACAATATTTTTGTCTTCATAGGCATCTCCAATAGCTGCAAACTTCCATTCTCCATTGCGACGATATAACTTACCCATAATCAATGCTCGCATTCCACGGCAATTGTCTTTCGTTGCAACATCATATTGGGCAAACACTTCTCTCACTTTGGTTGATGTTCCTTCGTACATACGAATTGAGGCGTATGGTATTTCTGAAAAATCTCCCTGAAAATCAGAGTTGTTATATATATTCAAAAAGAAAACGATTTGATTTATTTTGGAATCAACATTATTTAGATTGACTGTAATAATCTCATTGTCTAATCCGTCGTCGCCATTGGTGTCACCAGATCTATCATCTCCAGTATGATGGAGAGCTCTATCGAATGAATCAACTTTACCATTTGGCAAACCTATTTTATTGTCACCAAATTTATATAATGGGGAATAAATGTGATCTACTGGTTTCCCTTCAATGTCAAACATAAGGCAACTTAAATCCAAATCAACATCGACTGTAGAGCTACTTAATCCGAAGAAAGTTTTCTTGACAATGGCACCCCAATTACATCCAACACAAAAGTCAGTTAGTTTAGAACCATTATTTTTTTCAAGATTTATTCTTTGTCCTTTTTCTAATCGTATCGCCATATCTTAGTTATATTTATTTAGATATTCTTGTAAACCACCTTTTTGTCCTACACCGATAGCTTCAAATTTCCATTGCCCGTTCTTTTTATAGATGCGGCCAAATTCAACAGCTGTTTCTACGGAGAAATCTTCTTCTAGTTCATATTTCAGAATTTCCTCTTGTGTGTCAGTATTAAATATTCTGATAAAAGAATTATGTACCTGTCCGAAATTTTGTTTACGCTCATCCGCTTTGTGGATTGTAACAACAACAACAATTTCAGCAGCCTGTGATGTTATGGAAGTCAAATCTATTTTTATGCTTTCATCATCACCTTCTCCTTCTCCATCAAGGTTGTCTCCAGTGTGAATTACAGCACCATCAGGAGATTGTAAGTTATTGTAGAAAACGAAATGCTCATCAGAAATAAGTTTTTTGTTCTCTCCAAGAATAAATACAGAAG
>OJMG01003648.1_pt1 | contig 11450 bp, 5 predicted proteins | sample 1597141 | NCBI WGS metagenome assembly OJMG01 (sample SAMEA2452119, study PRJEB22498) | human gut metagenome | biome: human feces; feature: human gut; material: feces | place: Australia | collected 2012
CCACAAGATTTAGGATTATGGGACAAAAATATGAATTTCCGTGTGGAACCGGGTAGTTTCAAAGTAATGCTCGGAGCTTCTTCTACAGACATCAGATTACATGGTCAGTTCGAAATAACGCCCTAAACCTCCCACCATTTTAACTCAGCATGGAATGACAGGAATATTCAGATTCCTATAAATACAGTATTTCATTAAAACATCGGTAAATAATCAGTTCACATCTAATTTATGTTCACAGATCCTTTACCGATGTTTTGAACAAGAATCTTTTAATCTCTATTTTGAAGATATAAATGAAGGAGGAAGTTCTTCTACACCCCATTTTTTGTTAGGCTTTGCCCCTAATTTCAACTCCAAAGTCCCCCCCTTAATAAAGTCTTCATGATAAAACCAACATTTATTCCACTTTTTCCCATTAAGGGAAGCATTTTGAATGTACATATTATCAGTTGAATTTCCTTTCGTTATGATTTGGAAAGTCTTTCCGGAATAATAACGATTGTCCAAATGAATAGTAACCTTATCAAAAAGCGGAGAAGTAATCTCATAAAAAGGCTTTTCCGCACAACCACCATCCACCTCAAACAGTCCGATTGCCATCAGAACACCTAAAGCCCCCATCTGTCCCTGATCCTCATCATCCCGATAGCCTCCATAGGGAGTCACATCACAATAAGCAGCTTTTACTTTACGCACCCACTTCTGAGTAAGCCAAGGTGCTCCTGCATAACTAAACAAATGAGCCATTCCAGTCCCCGGCTGATTACCATAATCTGTCCAATTGCCTTCCTTTGTTTTATTAGAACGGAAAAACCCATACGACTCACTCTTTTCGAAATTAGCATTCAATCTCTTAACATACTGGTCGGCACCTCCATAAAGTTCTATCAATCCTGCCATATCATGTGGAACATAGTGTGAATAAATAGCAGAGTTACTCTCGCAAAATCCTCCTTTTTCTGTCAATTCCAACGGATCAAAACAAGGTAACCAGTTGCCATCCTCTCCACGAGGTTGCATATAACCACTTTCCGGATTCCAAAGATTACGATAATTCTTTGACCGCTTCATAAAAAACTCATAATCCTGTAATCTCCCCATTGTTTTCGCCATCTGTGCCAAGCACCAATCCTGATAGGCATATTCCAATGTCATGGAAGCTCCGGTAGTATGCATCCCTTCAACATCTTTCCGTCCGTCAGGCACATACCCCCATTCCTCATAATATTTCATGCCACCGGAATAAGCTGTCTTGCTATGTTCATAACCGGCATGGTCGCGAATACCTCCCACAAAAGCATTTTTCCGCAAACCTTCATAAGCCAGTTCCGCATCATAATTACGAATTCCTTTATTATAAGCCGAAGCAAAAAAAGAAACAGCCGGATCACCAATCATCACATACGTATAATTTCCTCCTGATGGTCCACGGGGAATCAGACCTCCGTTTTGATACATATCTATCATTGTATTACAGAAATTATCCATAACTTCAGGATATGCCATAGACCAGAGTATGTTCAGTGACCAATGACTTCCCCACCATGCATCAAAGTTATGATGATTATACAAAGGTTTTCCATCTTCTCCCAAAGGAATTTGCCGTATGCGCGGAAAGTCGGAAGTCATATCCATATAATGTCCATCGGCATCACTGACTACATGGCGTCCCGATAAGGCATGCCACAAATCCGTATAGAGTTTTATTTGCTGTTCTCTGCTACCGCCTTCCACTTCTATCCTTCCAAGCCAATCATTCCATTCGGAAAAAGAAGACTGCTTTACTTGCTCAAAATCCCAGCCTGACAGTTCCGTTAACATATTCTTACGTGCCTGTTCTACACTGACATATGAAATCGCCACTTTCAGCATCACCTTTTCGTCTTTTTCTGTTTTAAATCGGACTGCCATACCCGCATTCTTACCTGATATTCTTTCCGGATTGCTATTAGATTCTATCCGGCCTTCGCGCCAAGATACAACCTTATCCATTGGCTTGCTCAATTGTGCATAAAAATAAACAGGAGTATCTTTAGGACGACGTCCTGTACGTTCCATCATCTCCCATCCGGCTATTTCCTTATCACTTACTTTCCAAACCTCCGAATAAGCTGTAGGTCCATGTGCCAAAAACGCTCCCGTATCAAATAAAATATAACTGGCATCACTTTTCGGAAAAGTATAACAATGAAAGCCTACGCGCATAGTAGAAGTCAACTCTGCTGTTATGTCATAATCTGTCAGTTTCACTTTATGATATCCCGGTTTAGCTATCTCTCCATCATGAGTAAAAGCCGATTGATAAGCATTCATACCCAAATGCCCTTTAAACTCGCCAACGGTAGGCATCACCGCCACACCGGACATCTGCCAATTATGAACATGACTAAAACAGCGTATTTGTTTTGAGTCATACAGATATCCTGATCCCCAAGAGTGCTCGGTATCCGTATCAGGGCTAAGGCTGACCATACCAAACGGACGACATGCCGAACTGAAAAAAAACCATCGGGAACGGTGACTGTCAACAAAAGGATTTACCAAGTCAACATAATTCTTTTTAGTCCCCGCTTCATTGAACAACAAAGAACCAAAAGCAGGCTGATCACGATCGTATCCTTCAGGACGAATCTGCCGAAGAACCTGTTCCGTATAAGGCATCTGCATCCCTTTCCGTATAACAAAATGATTGTAGGCCATTTCAAAAATCGGCATATATCTACCCCTTCCTTTATTAGATATCTCAGTCCAGTTGCTATATTTTCCTGTGACATCCTTCCACACAGCAAAAGGAACATTATACCCCAAATTATATTTTGCGACATACTCAAACCCTTTCATAAGCCGGTTATCAAGAGCCGAATATAAATCATCACCTTGTTGCCAAGCTATTTCACAAACAGTTGCCAGGGCACCTATACCCAACATGCTATGCCCCTGATCACGACCACTCTCCTGTATCTGACCGGTATCCCCACTGATATAATGAGCTATTGTTCCGTTATCATTGGCATGAAGATAAAAATCAACCGCCTTATTATACATTTCCTCATTATCCCATAAAATAGCAGCTGCCATATAAGCTTTAGTCACAATAGGCCCCCAATTCCCATTTGTATAAGGCTTACGATGGTAAAAATTTTCCATTACAGGCAAGAACACTTCCCTTATCATTCTACTGATCTCATTAAACTGAACAACTGTCATCTTTTTATAAGTATGACGCAGTATTTCAGTAGCATAAATAATCTTTAATCCTTCCAACCCCACCAACAAAGGGGCATCATTCGTTTCCGGAATTCTTTTAAGTGTTCCGGCATAGCCTAACAATAATTCCAAAGATTTCTCGGCATGAGTCTTTTCACCAGTCAAAACCCACATCAATGCATTCTGATAGACTGCACTAAAGTCTTGCTCCATTTTTGATTTTGTATGACGAAACTCACCATCTCTTGAAATGATTTCAAAAGGTCCGAAAGGCTGATAATCCGCCTGAGAACAATGATGACTTTTCAATAATTCAAAAGAACCATAGGCAGGATATTCCTTATCAGCGATTTGAGCACGCATCCGCTCAATACTTTTTGTTGTATGTAATATTCCCGGATGCACAAATTTTCGGGCCTGCATCTCAAGTCCTATACTCAAAAACAGACAATAGAAACCCAATTTCAACAGGACTGATATTTTAAACTTTCTCATAACCGCTGCTGCTTATAGTTTTTGACAGATTTTATATTTCCATCGTCAGGAACTAAACGAACTGCAGCCCCCCCGGATGCTTTCAAACAAAAGTTTAATTTCGTCTTGTTGCTCACACGATAAGTAGAAACTCTGACTTTAGTACGTGTTTTCACTGATTTATCCCCATCCGTATAAATTTCCGCTATGTAGTTCTTTCCTTCGGGCAAGAAATCCAAGCTTACAGATAAAACACGCTTCTCATTATTTGTTATCGAACCGATAAACCATTCCTCTCCTTTACGACGGGCTATAGTAATAAATTCACCGACCTCCCCTTGCAACACTTTTGTATCATCCCATGTAGTATATACATCATCAAAGAATTTCAACTCGGGTTCGTCTTGAGAATCTGATGGTTTATCATACCAATACATATATTGCAACGGACTATAATAAACTGCCGCCAAAGCCAATTGATGCGCAGGAGTGGTCTGGATAGATTTAGAACGAGGAACACCATAACTATCCTTGTCTGCATTCAAGCGACCGAAATCCTGACGATAGTAACAAATGGTATAATCCGCCGCTCCAGCTATAAACCGGGTAAAGGGAAGAGTAGCATTATGTGTTGCATCAGGAAATTCCTCATTACCTCGGATACCTTCCTGAGTCATCAGATTAGGATATGTACGACTGAACCCTGTAGGACGGTACTCATCATGTACATCAACCATCAAGCCATAATCAGCACATTTCTTGATCGCTTCATGCATCCATTTAGTCCATACTTGTGATCCCACCTGTACGAAACCAAATTTAATACCCGCTATCCCCCAAGACTTATACAACGGAAGAATCTCATCCAATTGCTGTTGTAATGCACGTTGATTAACATACAGGATAACTCCTATACCCCGTTCTTTAGCGTAAGCTACCACCTCTTTCAGGTTCAAAGCATTTATATCCGGATTTCTACGAGGGTCTAATGTCACTGTAGTAGCATCAGAAACCTTGTCATATTCAAATCCATACCATCCCGCATCAAAATGAATATATTGCAGATTGCGTTTCACGGCAAAATCGACCAAAGCTTTTCCTCCTTCTGTAGTCAATGTCACTTCACGCACCACTTTTCCGGGTTTTATCCATGAAGTATCCTTTATTTTACAAGAAGGGTTCAAATTCAGAATCAAATCATTATGTTCCAATATTTGTCCCGGTTTATCAGCACACATAATCACCCTCCAAGGAGTATGATAAGGAGCAATATCTTCTACGGGACCATACATAGCAGATTGAATCGTATTCTTTTTTTCTGTCGATAACTTGAATTTTGTACGCACATAGTCTACCACTTGCGCTTCAGCCAGACATACGTAAGGACCTTCAGGTAATGTCAAAAGCAACGGACGGTCTGATTCACCGGGCCATCCTTCCAATGGGAGAAATTCATAAGGAGTCTGAGCCCTGGATGTAAAGTAAGCTTTTGTTCCTTCCGGTAAAGTATATTCAGTAAATTCATCTGTGATCTTCAAATATTGTCCGCCGGGAAACCGATAACGGAATGCAATCCCTTCATTATACGCCCGTATATCCAAAACCAACTTGTCACGAGAATTCTGACGGTTAATGACTACCGACCAAGCTTTATACTGATCTTTTATGGTGCTACGTTCTCCATATACAGGATGCCAGACAGTATCCTGTTCGGCAGTTGTCATGTCACCTAATGACAAATGATCACGCCATATAGTATTAGCCTTAATACCCAATAAAGATGGTTTTATCGTTTCTTTAGCATTCCAATTCAAAGAATAATGCAAGTTCCCACCCTCATCACTTAAAGTAAACTGATACTTTTCATCCGGCGAGGACATCTTTATCTCTTTTGCCTGAAGGATGGATAAAGAAAATACTATCCATAATACACCTATATATAATCTTTTCATCATACTAACTATTTATACCTTGCAAAGGTATACATTTATAGCGTACTCTCTATTTTTTATGTCATTGACAGATTAAAAAACCGTCTTTACTATAGATCAACAAAAAAGGAAGAATACGCTATAAACTTATTATAATATTAAGATAATTCAATTACTCCCAACCCGGATTATTTCCTAATTCCTGACCGTTGGATAAAGTATTCAACCATGTAACAGGAATAGGACGAAGACCATATTTACTTTTAAAGGTAGCTTCACTTAATTGGGTCTGAATCAATCCACCTGTAATATTAGTGACATCCCAATTGTATTTCAAAACTCTTTCTGCCAATTTTCCTGTACGCTGCAGGTCATTCCACCGTGGTGCTTCTCCATAAAGTTCCAATGCTCTTTCATCCAATACATTGTCTAATGTAACAGTACCAACATATTCTTGCAGTCCACCTTCCGGAGCATTATTCATGGCACGTTTACGTATCTGATTTATATAGTATAAAGCATTAGAGTTATCTCCCATTTTAACAGCAGCCTCAGCAGCAATTAAGTAAGTTTCGGCCAATCGGAACAAATAAATATCACGAGTTCCATTTTCTACTGTTCCCGAACTGTTATAACGGGTATTACAATCTTTAAATTTCCAAACAGGAAGCCAAACACGTGATTTTGCATTAAAGCTTTGATAACCGGTTTTATAATAATCATCATTTCCAGCATCAGCATAAGAACCCTCAGGATAATTATAGAAAAAACGTCCACGATTATTAGCAGCCGCTTTTTCAGCATCTGTATATTGTTTATAACCACTCTCTCCGGGAACAGGGAAATAAATTACGGTATCACCCTTTGCCACATTTACCCCATTTGTACTCTCAAACCAATTTCTACCATAAGCACGTCCGTCTATAGAAGTAGCCGGGTCACCATTCAATGGACTCATAAAAGTAACTTCCGTACGTCTATCTTTCTTCCAATCAAATAATAAATAACTATATTTGGTTGGCATAACAGAAGCATAATCATTACAATAAATTGAAGAAAAGCCCAAATCAGTCCAACCTTCACGATAAACAAACAAATAGAATTCTGTCTGAATATTATTATTCCATCCTGCTCCGGCAGAAAAGTTAAGACTGAAAATAATTTCATCATTCTCTTCATTTGCCTGACGATGAACCATTGCATAATCATCCAATAATGTATGTCCGGAATTCTTAATTACATCTACAGCATCATCGTAAGCCTTTTTAAAATCATCAGCTTCTGCATAACTCTGATATCCTCGAGTCAAATAAACAAGAGAACGAAGATGTTTAGCAGCCGCTTTTGATACACGTCCATAATTCGCCGAAGTCTGCTTCATGGGAAGAGAAGAATCCATAACGTCCTGCAAATCTGCCAGAATTTGTCTGTAAAAATCAGATCCACTATCCAATTGCGAAGTTGTAGAAGGTGAGGTCGGTTCTTCCAAGATCAATGGAGCTTGCCCCCAATTTTTTACAATTTCAAAAAGATATAACGCCCGCAAGAACTTAGCTTCCGCAACCCGTTGGGCCAAGATTTCTTTATCAATACCATCAAAAATATCTTGATCCTTTGTAACTACCATAGCAGCACGACCAATAGCAGCATTTACATTTTTCAAAGACTCATATAATACCTTCCACTGATTATAGACAGTGCCATTATCATTGGTATAATCTACTGTATACTGATTTAAAGCATTGGTTGCTGTTCCGTCATTCTGAGTCCCCAAATCCGTACCAAGTTGGGTCAACAGAAAATAGTTGGTTGTATTATAAACAGATTTTAATGTGGAATAGGCTCCATTAATAAGAGACTCATATCCTTCAGCCGTAGCATAATATTCTTCAGCAGACTGGCTAGACCAATTTTTTTCATCCAGAAAAGACGAACATCCCGAAAGAGCAAACACAGATGCCAACAGGAAACCTTTAGTAAATATATTTTTTGCTTTCATACTATCCTAATTATTTGAATGATAAATTAATACCAAATATTACATTGCGAGTCATTGCATCCGATGTATTGATGCTGACATTCAACTGTTCAGGATCAACCACATCCTTTGCACAGAAAATAAATGGATTCTGAACTGTTGCATATAAACGCAAATTGCCTAATTTCATTTTCTCAAGAACCGATGGTTTAAAAGTATATCCCAAAGTAATATAAGAAATCTTAAGGAAATTACTGGAAAACATCGTATGTGACATTTCCGATTTTGCATTTCCCCATGATCCTGCCTTGCTTCGATAAGTACCCATGTTACTAGGCTGTGCAGAAGCATTGGTAGGATTTTCCGGAGTCCAATAATCTTTTCTTAAATTATTAAAATTGAGATTGTTGTTTTCCAATGCATACGAAACATAGAACTGATTTCTAGCTCTTGCCCCTGCTTGGAAAGCTGCTTGAAATGACAAATCAAATTCCTTATATGTAAATGTATTAGTCATACCACCTGTCCAATCCGGAGTACGTTTACCATCAATCACACGATCTTTATCGTCAATCACACCATCCTCATTCAAATCCAAAGGTTTATATTGACCAGGTTTACAACCATATTTAGCTGCTTCTTCAGCTTCATCCAGCTGCCATACTCCCAATGTCATCAAATTATAATTTATATCAATAGGCTGACCAATAATCCAAAGATTACTATAATCACCACTCATACCAGCTAAAGACAATCCACGGGAAGTCAAATTCTCCTTATACTGTAAATCTACAATTTTATTCTTATTATAGGCAAAATTCAAACTAGTTCTCCATGAAAAATCTTTAGTACGGATATTATCCGAATTAATATTTACCTCAAACCCTTCATTTCTAACAGACCCTACATTTGCTTTTACAGAAGAATAACCGGTAGTAACAGGTACTGTCTTATTCATAATCAAGTCTTCTGTCAAACGATTATAATATTCCACACTACCCGAAATCCGATTATTGAAAAATCCGAAGTCAAGACCTACATTATATTCTGTAGTACGTTCCCATCCCAAATCCAAATTCCGTAAATTATTGGGAACATATCCAATAGACTCACTAGAACCGAATGTATAATATTTGGCACCACTAATAGATCCTTGCGTCTGATACGCACTTACATTATCATTACCGGTCTGACCATAACTTAAACGTAACTTCAAATTACTCAACCAAGACAAGCTCTTCATAAATTCTTCTCCTGACACTCTCCATGCTACAGCTGCTGATGGAAAACTTCCCCACTTATTGCCTTCAGCTAATTTTGACGAACCATCAAAACGAATACTTGCTGTTACAAAATACTTGTCCTTATACACATAATTGGCACGTGCTAAATAAGACATCAAATTCGTTTTGGTAAAACCGGAAGAAGAAGTATTACTTGCCGATCCTCCTGCCAAATTATACCACAAAGAGTTATATGACAATCCATTACCAATTCCTTTTAACTTTTCATCTTGTGATTGCTGCATAGAGAACACTCCGGTCAAATCTACGCGATGATCCTTCAATTCAAAGTTATAATTTACAAGATTATCCCAAACCCAATCTACATAGCTATTTTTCGCATAATTACTGGTTGCCTTATTTTGCCCTTTATTAGCTTTAGTGTATTTACCTCTGTACTGGCCAATTTCTTCCAAATTTATATCCGGCGAGAAAGTGGTCTTCAAAGTCAATCCTTTAATTGGAGTTATTGCCAGATAAATGTTACTCAGCAAATTGTACTTTTTGGTTTTATTCAGTTCATTCTTCATGGTAGTTAACGCATTATACTGACCATTAGAATAAGCCCACATTTCTTCTCCTGTCACCAAATCAGTCGGATGATAAGTCGGACGCAGACGAAAAGCATCCTGTAACAAGTCAGAGTTACCCGTATCACGTACTGAATGGGTTCCATACATATTAATTCCAAATTTCATGTATTTGCTAGGTTCTACATCCACAACAGCACGCAGATTATAACGGGAATATTCTTGAGGCTCCAACATACCATCTTCAAAATAATATCCGGCAGATAAAGCATAAGTAGCCATCTCATTACCTCCGGTAGCCGATATAGTATGATTTGTCATAAAGGCCGGACTAGAAACAGCATCCACCCAATCAAAATAATTTCCATCTTGAATAGCCTTTAACTCTGATGCTGTGAAAATCTGACTATCATCCACATATTTATTATTATTTCCGGCTCTTTTAGCCTCTCGTGCCAATTGCACATATTCTTCACCAGACATCATATCGGGCATATTCGTATATTTCCTATATCCGGCATATCCACTATAATCTATTTTTACTTTACCTATCTTACCTCTTTTAGTAGTAACCATGACTACACCATTAGTAGCACGGGAACCATAGATTGCGGTAGATGATGCATCTTTCAAAATATCAATTTTTTCTATATCATCCGGATTCAGGTTAGATAAAGAAGCTCCTGGCACACCATCTACAACAATTAAGGGAGATGTACTTCCGCTAATTGTATTCAAACCACGAATCAGAATATTATATTCCCCTCCTGGTTTACTATTAGAACGTTGAATTTGCACACCTGGCAAAGCCCCTTGCATAGCTCCTACTGCATCCGTTCTACCACTTCTTATCAAATCCTGAGTAGAAACAGAAGCTACAGCACCTGTCAAATCCGATTTTTTTACCGAACCATAACCTACCACTACAACTTCGTCCAACAGCTCAGTATCTTCTTTTAGAACAATCTTGAAAGAACGGTTAGAACCAATATTCAATTCTTGAGTTTGAAAACCAACGTAAGATATCTGTAACTTATGAGAAGGAAAAACAGTCAAACTAAAATTACCATCCAAATCCGTTACAATACCGTTGGTAGTTCCTTTCTCCATTACTGTAGCACCTATTATCGGTTCTCCATTTGGATCAATAACTTGTCCCGTAATCTTCACCGTATTCTGCAATACTTCTTGATTAATCGGAGAGTACAACCCTGCACCTGTTTGCTCTGCAACCGCATTTCCTAACGGCAAACAAGACAATACCATAAGTAATAAAAATTTGTCTTTCTGTTTCATAGCATGTACTTAAAGTTTAATTTATTAAATCATTCTATTTTTCATTTTCTTTTTTTACTTATTAAACGAATCTAAAATAAAATACACTCAAAAGACAGAAAAAATATTTTCTATCACTCACATATTCAAGAACATAAATATCTATCCGTCTGTTTACGAAGAACTCCCCTAGCTATATATAGCTGATTCTCTATTGTTCTCAATGATAGGCCTAAGTTTCTGCTTATCTCCGGATTAGAAAACTCTTTTTGGAATTTCATGATAAATATCTGTTTACATTTAGGAGGAAGGGAATTAATCCTTTTCTCCACAATCACAAAAAACTCTTTTGCCAACAAATCGTTATATCCATTTATATGTACCACTCTATTTTTTTCGTTACTATAGATTTCCTCGTATCTTTGCGCTATCTGCCTATGGCGTACCAAATCAATACAACGATTATATATTGCTGCATAAATATATTTTAAGGCTGCAGCCTCAGATACAAAATAATTTGTCTGCTGAAATAACCCTATAAATACATCCTGCACTACATCTTCAGCATAAAATTCACTAGATAACACCTTGCCCGCATACCGCATAAAACAATTCTTAAATTTCTTATAAATATCTTCCAAGGCTATATCCCCTTTTTGATAAAGACTAATATCAATAGATTGTGTATTCATAATATGAACGGATTAACAATGATTTTATAAATTAGCCAAAACAGATTGTTTCTCTTTCAAACGTTTCAATCGTACCA
>OJMG01003659.1_pt1 | contig 11420 bp, 10 predicted proteins | sample 1597141 | NCBI WGS metagenome assembly OJMG01 (sample SAMEA2452119, study PRJEB22498) | human gut metagenome | biome: human feces; feature: human gut; material: feces | place: Australia | collected 2012
GTGGTGTTGCCGGTGGAGATATCACACAGGGTCTTCCTCGTGTCGAGGAGCTTTTCGAGGCAAGAAAGCCGAAAGGACTTGCTATCATCACCGAGATCCCTGGTGTTGCACAGATCAAAGACACCAAGAAAAAACGCGAAATCGTGGTTACCAATCCGGACGATGGCGTATCCAAGACATACCTGATCCCTTACGGATCCCGTATCAAGATCGCTGACGGAACGGTTCTGGAAGCCGGAGACGAGCTGACCGAAGGTTCTGTAAACCCGCACGATATCCTGAAGATCAAAGGCGTACGTGCCGTTCAGGATTACATGCTCCGCGAGGTACAGCGAGTTTACCGTCTGCAGGGTGTAGAAATCAACGATAAGCACATCGAGGTTATCGTTCGCCAGATGCTGAAGAAGATCCGCATCGAGGAAAACGGAGATACCGAATTCCTTCCGGGCGACATGGTAGACTTCCTGGAGTATGATGAGACCAACAAAGCGCTGATCGCAGAAGGCAAAGAGCCGGCAGAAGGAAAACAGGTTCTGCTTGGTATTACCAAAGCATCCCTGGCATCTGATTCCTTCCTGTCTGCAGCATCCTTCCAGGAGACCACCAAGGTTCTGACCGATGCCGCTATCAAAGGTAAGGTTGACCACCTTGTGGGCTTAAAAGAGAACGTTATCATCGGTAAACCGATTCCGGCTGGTACTGGTATGAAGTGTTACAGCAACATTCATCTGAATACCGACAGCATGATCGAGGAAGAAGAGGACGAGGATCTGATTCTGACCGAAGATCTTGAGGACGATGCTCCGGCAGCTCCGATGGCAGAAGCTTCGGTTGAAGAACCGTCAGCTGAAGAGGAAAAGCCGATGCTCGACTTCGACTTTGAGGAAATGATTCCGTCAAAGGATGATACCGAGGAGTAAACCCTTCCAGGTTAAAAAATAAATATGTCATTTGTGGAAAGCAGAGAATTTCCGGTTCGCCGGGGTCTCTGCTTTCCTTGTATTTTCGGGAGCATTTTGTTACAATGGAGACAGAAAAGAGGGAAGCCTATGTGGATCAAAAAGATACCTGGCATTGCAGTAAATGTGGCGGTACTGATTCTGAATGTGTTTGCGATTCTGATGATCGTGGGGCTGTTTCTTCATCAGGGAACGACGGGGGAGCGTGTGAAAGAGACGATTACGCGTTTTTCCACGACGTCGCAGGAGTATTATGCGGAAGGCGAGGCATACAGCCAGACGAGCGACCGGGTGCATACGTATTCGGTGGAAGAAACAAGGTAATTATTCAGAGCCCCATCTCGATTCCGCTTACGCTGCATCTCGATGTGGCTTCTCGCCATATGAAATTCCAGAAAAAACTGCTCATTCATGCAAGCATGATTCGCAATTTTTTCTTCCATTTCGCATGGCTCTGAATAATTACCAAATAAAGAGGAAAAGATGAGGAAAACTATGCTCCAAGAGTGGAAAAGAAAAGGAAAAAAATTCCGCCATGTGGAAAAAGATGGAGAAGAAACGACGGAGCTTTCTGTGAAAATACGGGCGGCAAAATTTCGTGATCTGCCGATGAGTCTGCGGATTCTGATCGTGAATCTCAGTCTGTTTCTGATTCTGTGCGCCGTATTTTTTATGGCGGGCGCGTATCTGTATGCACCGCAGGCGGCAGGACGGAATTACGTGGAAGCATGCCTGGCAGGAGACTGGAACAGTGCATACGATGTATGTCAGTTCCCGGACAGCACGTTTCTGTCGCGGAAGAACTACGTCAATGCAATGACCTGGAAAGCAAAACAGGACGGCACTGACGGGCAGGAAACACCGGAGATCAAGAGCTTTTTCATGCGCAGAAAACAGAATCCTGAGACCGGGGAAAACAGGATTTATACTGTGCGGTACACGTTAAAAGGCGTGAGCGACTCGCAGGAAGAAACATTGGAGATCGCCGCCGGGGATACCGTAAAATGGAACTTCAAAGAGTGGTACGTTGTGCCGAAAGACAGCTACGTGACGGATGTCGAAATCACCGTCCCGGCGGATGCCTCGTTCTATCTGGACGGCGTGCAGGTCGGGAAAAAGTATTTAAAAGAGACGGCAGATAACGTCAGCATCTACAAAATCCCGTATCTCTTCCACGGCGGCCACACCATTGAACTGACCGAAAAACAGAAAGACCCATACCGCGAGATCATCCTCGTGCAGGACAACAGCAGCATGGAATTCCTGCCGGATTTAAAACTCAACGATTCCACCGGCAAAACCATCGCCGACCGTGTAGAAGAGTCCCTGGACAAGGTATTCACAGCCGCAGCCGCCGGAAAATCCTTCAGCACCATCAAAAACGAATTTTCCGTCGACACCGCCGTACAGAAAACCGCCAAAGAACAGTACCAGCAGCTCTGCGATGCCTACCTGAACAGCGACACCAACACCGGAATCACCAGCATCACCGTGAGCAGCGTCTCCACAACCGTAACCAACGAATCCAAGCAGATGAAGATTGAAACTAACGTGACCGCTGCGATCGAGCGACGAACCCGTTTCCTCCATTTCTTCCGCAAAACCAAAATAGAGACCGTCACCTGGAAACTCGAGTCCGTTGTGACGCTGGAAAACGAAAAATGGGTGATGGGCAGCGATTTCCTGAAGGGCGTTGAGCTGTCGAAGTGATTTTGAGAAAACGGTTGATATTTCTGAGAACTCTGCGTACAATAGAAATACCAAGAGAGAAATCTCTTCCTAAAATAGGACATGAGGCATAAGGTGTTTGCTTCTGTTGTTCTGGCAACGTTAAAACTTTGCAGTTACTCTTAAGCAGAGAGGATAATCAGGCTGGACAGGTGAAAGACCTGTGATTTGGTGGCAAAGCACCAGAAAGAAACCAGGTTTCTTAAAAGAGAGTGACAAAGAGTGATTTTGTATCCGCTTTTACCATGGGTGCAGAGTCACTCTTTTTTTGTGACAAGATGTTAAGAAACGATAAACATTAATTTACCAGAAGTGGAAAAATGTAAGAATTTGTGCCTTGCATCTTAGGTCAGATCACGTTATGATAGTAAGTAGAAAAATGTCGAAAAACGTTTGCGTTACGATGGAAGAAAGTTCCGCAAAGGGGCGGGACGATGGAGTATAAACAGATCATATGGAAAGAAAATCATTGAAACAGAGAAGAAAGCAGATGCGCCGCAGACAGATGATGCAGAAAGTATCACGGATTTCCCTGTGTGTGGTAATCGGCCTTCTTTTTCTTGCGCTTATCTGGAAATTTGCGGGAGCGCAGCTTGCGAAAAAAGGAATTGTACTGAGTAATGACACAGCCGCAAAGACGGTGAGCGAGACGGCGCCGGAGGCGGAGGACGGATCGGGAAATGCGGGAATTAAGAAGCTTGCGGAGACTACGCCGCCGAATGAGACGCCGGGATGGCAGTACAGCTCGTCGGGCTGGTGGTACGCAACGGATGCCACAACGTACTACGTCAACGGCTGGGCAGATATCGACGGAAACCAGTACCATTTTGATTCCAATGGTTACATGGCGACCGGCTGGAAACCGATCGGCGGAAAAGGCTGTTACTTTGATGACCAGGGTGTTTACCAGCCAGACCGCAACGGCTCGATGATGGTAGCCCTGACCTTTGATGACGGCCCAGGCGTCTATACCAGCACGCTTCTCGATACGCTGGAGCAGTACGGGGCACAGGCGACGTTCTTTATGCTCGGCAGCAATGTGGAAAAATACGGTGCAGATGTGATCCCGCGTATGGCGGCAATCGGCTGTGAGCTTGGAAACCATTCCTATGCGCATCCGAATATGAAAGAACTGAGCCTCGACGACGGCCTTGCCCAGTTCCAGATGACGGATGATCTGATCGCCCAGTACAACAACGGACAGGGTGCAACTGTCATCCGTTTCCCGTATGGAAACAGCACCGATGAACTGCTCGCATCTATCGGCCGCCCGAGCATCATGTGGGATGTCGATACCCTGGACTGGCAGACGAAAAATGTACAGGCAAACATCAGCGCCGTTCTCGACAGTGTAAGCCCGGGAGACATTATCCTGATGCATGATATCCACGAGACGACCGTAGAATCGTGTGCAACGATCGTGCCGGAGCTGATCAACCGCGGGTATGAGCTTGTCACGATTCATACTCTTGCAGCGGCAAACGGCGTGGATCTTGCAGCGGGAGAGACGTATTACGGCTTCCATGGCGGAACGACAAACGAATAGAAAACAGAATAGAAAAACGACAAAGAACCGCCGGTTTACTCTCAAATCAAGAGTGAACCGGCGGTTCTTATGTCATTTTATGAAAATTTATTTCATTGCCGCTCTCTTACGAAGTCTGGAATCCAGCTCTTTCTTACGGATACGTAAGGAAACCGGAGTAACCTCAAGAAGCTCGTCCTTGTCGATGAAGTCCAGAGCCTGCTCCAGGGAAAGGATTCTCGGCGGAGTCAGACGCAGTGCCTCGTCGGAGGAAGAAGTACGGGTGTTGGTCAGGTGTTTCGTCTTGCAGACGTTCAGCTCGATATCCTCGGCCTTACCGTTCTGTCCGATAACCATACCGGCGTAAACCTTCTCGCCAGGTCCGATGAACAGAGTACCGCGCTCCTGTGCAGAATACAGACCGTAGGTAACGGACTCGCCTGCCTCGAATGCGATCAGGGAACCCTGCTTACGGTATTCAATATCACCTTTGTACGGTGCGTAATCTTCAAACTCGGTATTCAGGATACCAGTTCCTTTGGTGGAGGTCATGAAGATTCCACGGAAACCAATCAGGCCTCGTGCCGGGATTTCGAACTCCAGACGGGTGGAACCATCGCTTGCGCGGCTCATGCCGTGAAGCTCGCCTTTACGCTCGCTGAGGAGCTGGATGACCGTACCGGAAAACTCGTCCGGAACATCAACGTAAGCGATTTCCATTGGCTCGAGTTTGCGTCCGCGCTCGTCCTCTTTGTAGATAACCTCTGCCTTACTTACTGCGAACTCATATCCCTCACGGCGCATGTTTTCGATCAGGACGGACAGATGCAGCTCACCACGGCCGGAAACCTTGAAGCAGTCTGCGGAATCAGTCTCCTCGACGCGGAGAGAAACGTCAGTGTTCAGCTCACGCATCAGACGGTCACGGAGGTGGCGGGAAGTTACGTATTTACCTTCTTTACCGGCGAGCGGGCTGTCATTTACGATGAAGTTCATGGAAATAGTCGGCTCGGAGATTTTCTGGAACGGGATGGAAACCGGGTTGTCCAGATCGCCGCAGAGAGTATCTCCGATGTGGATATCCGGGATACCGGAAACAGCAACGATAGAACCGATGCCTGCCTCAGTAACCTCTACTTTTTTCAGTCCGTCAAATTCATACAGTTTGCTGACCTTTACTTTTTTCTTCTTAGTCAGATCGTGGTGGTTGACCAGCATAACGTCCTGGTTCACGCGGATCGTTCCGTTTTCAACTTTGCCGACACCGATACGTCCGACGTATTCGTTGTAGTCGATGGTACTGATCAGAAGCTGTGTGCCAGCTTCCGGATCGCCGGTCGGAGCCGGGATGTATTTCAGGATGGTCTCGAACAGAGGAGTCATATCCTTCGGGGTATCATTCAGATCGAGTACCGCATGACCCATCTTTGCGGATGCGTACAGAAACGGACAGTCAAGCTGTTCGTCGGATGCGTCGAGGTCCATCAGAAGCTCGAGCACTTCGTCGATAACTTCATCCGGGCGTGCTTCCGGGCGGTCGATCTTGTTGATGCAGACGATAACGGACAGATCCAGCTCCAGTGCTTTTTTCAGCACGAATTTGGTCTGCGGCATAGCGCCCTCGAATGCGTCTACAACCAGAATAACGCCGTCTACCATTTTCAGAACTCGCTCAACCTCGCCGCCGAAGTCCGCATGGCCTGGGGTGTCGATGATGTTGATTTTCGTTCCTTTGTAGTAAACTGCTGTATTTTTGGAAAGAATGGTGATTCCACGCTCACGCTCGATATCGTTCGAGTCCATGACACGTTCCTGAACCTCCTGATTGGCACGGAAAACGCCGCTCTGTTTCAGAAGCTCGTCTACCAGTGTAGTTTTACCATGATCGACATGGGCGATGATGGCAACGTTTCTTACATCTTCTCTCGTTGTTTTCATTTCTTCATTCCTCTTCCTATGGGTTGACCCTGCCGGGTTCAATTTTTCAAAATTTCAAGCCGGCCGGGAATGTTTATCACAGCACAAAGGCAGGTGCCTTGCCGTTCTGTCTCTGCTGGATGCCTGCCTATCTGAACTATTATAACACAGAACAGAGAAAAAAAACAGGGAAGATGTGACATTTTTTGTATTGCAATGGTAGAAAATACGAAGCATGTGGTGCGGTTTTTACAGAAACATATACAAAAAATTGGGCAGAATGCTGATTTGAATAGAAATAAAAAAATCTGGAAAAAAGTGGTTCTGAAAAAGAAATGTGGTTCATACATTAGGATTATAGATCAGCAAAGTACCGATCAGAAATCAATATTCAGAAAGAAAAGACAAAGGAAGGGGATTTTCATTATGGCAGACAAGATGATTGAAAACAATCAGGTGGTTATCATGGGAGAGATTGTCTCCCCGTTTACATTCAGCCATCAGGTATTCGGAGAGGGCTTTTACCTCGTCGATGTGATGGTCAAGCGGTTGAGTGAATCGCAGGACATCATTCCGGTGATGGTCTCCGAGCGGCTGGTGGACGTATCACAGGATTACCAGGGTGAGTGGATCTGCATCAGCGGTCAGTTCCGGTCCTACAACCGCCACGAGGAGAAGAAGAACCGTCTGGTACTCTCCGTATTTGCGCGGGAATTAAGCTTCGTGGAGGAAGAGGACGATTCCGTCAAATCCAACCAGATTTACCTCGATGGATACATATGTAAACCGCCGGTCTACCGGAAAACACCTCTGGGAAGAGAGATCGCCGACCTTCTGATCGCGGTCAACCGTCCGTATGGAAAATCAGATTATATCCCGTGCATCTGCTGGGGACGGAATGCGCGGTATGCCTCTGCGTTTGCCGTGGGCGGCCACGTTCTCATCTGGGGACGGATCCAGAGCCGGGAATATATGAAGCGGCTGAGCGAGACGGAAATGGAAAAGCGGACCGCATATGAGGTTTCGGTGAGCAAGCTGGAATACAGTGAGAGTTAAAGCGTGATCTGCTGTTGACAAGAAAATTTAATAATGCTATAGTAAAAGCAGAACTGAAGTGGATAGAGGTCGCATTACTTCAAGAGTACCTTTTCGGATGCCTCAGCAGCAAAAGAAGAAGAGGAAAAGGGAAGAATGCCGAAGGACATCCGGCGCTGAACCGGTATGCTCCTGGGCGCAGGTTGAAAAAATCTGCGACTGTCATCGAGAGATGGAGAGCTATCTGATCATAGATACTGCGTATGTGTGAATTTGGAGGCGATCTTATCGGGGATGAGGCGCCTCTTTTTTAAACGGAAAGTGAAATTTTCCGTGGGAGATAAGCTCCGGCGACTGATTTCTTATGGTTTTATCTGACACAACATACAGGAGGAAAAGAGAATGTCTATTTTTAAAGGTGCAGCTGTTGCAATGATCACACCGATGACCGAAACACAGGAAGTGAATTACGAAAAACTCGGAGAACTGATTGAGGAGCAGATCGCCGGCGGAACCGACGCCATCGTTATCTGCGGAACCACCGGTGAGGCTTCGACCCTGTCCCATGAGGAGCATCTGGATGCCATCAAATATACCGTGGAAAAAGTAAATCACAGAATCCCGGTAATTGCAGGAACCGGCTCCAACAGCACGGAGACAGCAATTTATCTGTCTCAGGAAGCAGAAAAATACGGCGTGGACGGACTTCTTCTCGTTTCTCCGTATTACAATAAAGCAACACAGAAGGGCCTGATTGCACACTTTACCGCAATCGCAGACAGCGTCAAAGTGCCGGTCATCCTTTACAACATTCAGGGCAGAACCGGCGTAAACATTGCACCGGAAACGATCGCCTATCTGTTCAACAACGTTGAGAATATCGTTGCAGTCAAAGAGGCTTCCGGAAACATTTCCCAGGTCGCAAAAATTATGCAGCTGACCGATGGAAAGATCGATCTGTACTCCGGAAACGACGATCAGGTTGTGCCGATCCTTTCCCTTGGCGGAAGCGGTGTAATCTCCGTTCTTTCCAACGTAGCACCGCGCAAGACCCACGACATGGTACAGAAATTCCTCGACGGCGATGTGGCCGGATCCAGAGAAATCCAGCTGAGAGCACTGCCGCTCATCGATGCGCTGTTCTGCGAAGTAAACCCGATTCCGGTAAAAGCAGCGCTGAACCTGATGGGCAAAGAGGTTGGCCCGCTTCGTCTGCCGCTGACCGAGATGGAGCCGCAGAACCAGGAGCGCCTGGCAAAGGCTATGAAAGATTTTGGAATCAAACTGGCTTAAGTTAAGAATACACGAAGTAAAGAAGGAAAAAGACAATGGTTAAAATTATTATGCATGGCTGCAACGGCCATATGGGACAGGTCATCACCGGCCTGGTAAAAGAAGATGCAAACGCGGAAATCGTAGCCGGAATCGATATGAACGACAACGGCCAGAACGATTACCCGGTATTCAAAAGCCTGGCAGAATGCGATGTTCCGGCAGACGTAGTCGTTGACTTTTCTTCCTACAAGGCAGCCGACGCACTGCTCGATGCCTGCAAGGAGAAAAAACTTCCACTCGTCCTCTGCACCACAGGCCTCACCGAGGATCAGCTAAAAAAAGTGCAGGAGACCAGCAAAGAAATCCCGGTTCTCCGCTCTGCAAATATGTCCCTTGGTGTGAATACGCTGATGAAACTGGTACAGGCAGCTGCAAAAGTGCTTGCCGAAGCAGGCTTTGATATGGAGATCGTGGAGAAACACCACAAACTGAAATGCGACGCTCCAAGCGGAACCGCCATCGCCCTGGCAGACAGCCTGAACGCGGCAATGGACAACCAGTACCACTACGTATACGACAGAAGCCAGCGCCACGAGCAGCGTGACCCGAAAGAAATCGGAATCTCTGCTGTACGCGGCGGCACCATCGTCGGCGACCACGACGTCATCTTCGCAGGCCCGGACGAGGTTGTTACCCTGTCCCACAGAGCATATTCCAAGGGAGTTTTTGGAAAAGGTGCTGTAGAGGCCGCAAAATTCCTGGCTGGAAAGCCAGCCGGTATGTATGATATGCAGGATGTGATTGCTGCGAAGTAAGGCAGAAGCAGGAAATAGAAAAGATAAAAAAGAAGGCAGGCTGTGTGCAGTTGCACAGCCTGCCTTCTTTCGAGCTGCTTTTCTGTTTTAGCCAATGAGTTTTTTCACTTATGCAGCGTAATAGGAATACGTTCCTCTGTCAAAAAATCTATTTCAGTTCCCGTTCCGCTTTTTCCCAGATCTCTTCGTCAAGATCAGTCAGCGCCAGTGCATCCGCAAGTTCCCGCACCCGTTTTACCGTGAGATAAAAGTAATTGATACCGCAGGTCAGCGTCCGCTTTAAGGAGCGGGCAAGGACACTGCCGTGGGTTTCCAGTTCGGCACGGTCGAACTCGGCGAGATAGCCCTCGAGATCATAGGGGATCTGAAAACATTCGATCTGCCATGTGCTGTTTTCCAACGTCAGAATTGCGAAGTGCGCATGGCCGCCGACATCATCAAGCGCAAGCCCAAGGGATCCTGGATTCAGATACGTTTTTCCTGCGTATTCTTTCTGTTCCTGCTTGTGGCTGTGGCCGCCAAGCAGGATGGAGGCATCGAGATTTTCCAGATGAGAAAGCAGGAGCTCTGGATGCAGCCCGAAATTCCCTCGGATTTCACCAGGTGCGCCGTGGCAGAGCCGAAGTGCCGGGAAAATGGATTCACGGCAGGTGTCCGGTGTAACTTCTTCCTGCGGTACAAAAACAGGAATCAGATGGCACGCTCCATCCATTTTTCCAATCAGAACACCGTCTGTCGGCAGATGTTCGAAAAATTCCAGATCCTGTCCGGTAAGATTCCGAAACGTATAATCCAAAAGTCCGCTTGTCGAGGAACCTGCCTTCCAGTTCTGCGGATGCCGGATATTTTCCAGCAGATATTCTTCCCTGTTTCCCCGCACCAGATAGCAGGGAAACTCCTCCTGCATTTCGCGAAGCACTCTCATCATCCGTTGCGGAAAAGGCCCGTCTGTTACAAAATCTCCCAGCCCGATGATACCGTCGATCTCCTGACTGCGAAGAAATGCCAGCACCTTTGCGAGCGCATAATAATTCCCGTGAAGATCACTGATTACTGCTAATTTCATGTGTCGTCCTTTCTGTGATATTGAGTCAAAAGGTGTTTTGTCCCAACATCTCTCTATATCAAAATTATAAAATGCGAGATACTGTTTCGATTTTATCAGATGGAGAGAAAGAACGCAATTTAAAAACCTGCTGACAGAAAAAGCATGTTATGATAAGATCAAAGGCAGAGAGTTTCGAATATCTTTACTGTCGGAGGGAATGTATGATTAATCGGGAAGACATGCTGGAGCTGACGAGGAGGATGACGCCGGCGCGGACTTCGTTTGTGCGGATGGCGGGTTGCTATACGGATTCGGATGGGGAGTATGACGGCAGTTTCAACATTCATTTTCTGAAACTGTCCGGTTCGGAAAAGGCCAGGAATCTGGCGATTGCCAAGAAAATTCCATTTGCGGAATCGAATGAGAAGCTGCGGGAATACCGTTTTCCGGAAACATCCCAGGGGCCGGGCAGTATCTGGCAGATGCTGATGGCGCTGCGGGAATGCGGACTGAAAAATGATGCGCTGCTGTACACGTTTTATGAGCTTGTGGGTGCCCGGTACCGTAGCAGGGAGCCGTATGCGATTCTGGTCTTTCACGACCGCTATGATGTGCCGGTAAAGGCATCGGACAAGGAGCGGCAGGGGGAGTCGGAGGAGGTATATGAATATCTGATCGGTGCAGTCGCTCCGTTGGTGGGAGAGTACGAGCCGGGGCGGCCGGTCTGCGGGTTTTTATATCCGGCATTTGCCGACAGGAGCACAGACGATGCGCATGTTGCGATCTTTCAGGCGGATCCGGAACACAAAATCCCGGTGTTTGAAGAACTGTTTCTCACACGGTAGCCGAGGAAGATTGTGCCGGAAAAGGTACAAAAATGGCGGGATTTGCGACAGCAGAAACCGCGCAGGAATATTGGAAGGAATATAGAAAACATCCCGTTTCGGGATGTTTTTTTTGTGAGTTTGAGCAGTTCTATTTTAACACATCAAAGCATTCCTCGGAAGTATTGGATACGACAGAACACGCTTTTGCCGCATTTCTGGGAAAATGTAAAGAAAAATTTTCTGGAATTTTGTGAATGGGAAATTTGACTTTTGGGAAGAATCTAGTATGAT
>OJMG01003671.1_pt1 | contig 11387 bp, 8 predicted proteins | sample 1597141 | NCBI WGS metagenome assembly OJMG01 (sample SAMEA2452119, study PRJEB22498) | human gut metagenome | biome: human feces; feature: human gut; material: feces | place: Australia | collected 2012
CCTACATCGACTACAACGGCGGCAAAATCACGGAGAGCACCATCCATTCGGTTTTCGACCTGCTCTACGAACCCTATGCCGAGGCGCGGCGGGAGTTCCTCAAGCGGCATCGGCGGATCTCGGAGTTCGGCTCCGAGAATCTGACCTATGCCCTGCTGGAGCGGGTGTTAGAGGCCGACCCGGCATTCCGGCATCTGGGCGTTCTCTGTCATCAACCGCTGCGACAATTGATCCGCGACTGGACGCTTCTCAACGACGAGGAGCGCCGCTACGCCTCGAACGGCGCCACGCACCTCGACTTCTTGATCTACAACCGGGTGAGCAAACAGCCCGTCCTGGCTATTGAGACCGACGGCTACCAGTTCCACAAACAAGGAACCCGCCAATCCGAACGCGACCGGATGAAGGATCGCATCCTCGACCGCTACGGCCTACCGCTGCTGCGCCTCTCGACTACGGGTACCGACGAGGAGACCAAGATCCATACGCAATTAATCGAACTCCTACAGAGATAGCCGCTTGAGGAATTTATGGCTAAAAATCCGTCCAATCCATTCGAAATTACTATCTTTGTATATTAACACGTTCCCAATGAAAAAAGAAGCAGGATACGTATATATTCTGACCAATCCGAGCTTTAAGGAGGATTGGGTGAAAATCGGCAAGAGCTCCCGCCCGGTAGATGTTCGCTCGAAAGAGTTGGACAATACAGCCGTGCCAATGCCGTTCGAGATTTATGCGACACTCAAAACCTCGAAATACGAGGAGGTCGAGAAGTTGATTCACAAGACCATCGACCGGCTGACCGATTTGCGGATTCGTCAGAATCGGGAATTCTTCAACGTGCCTCCTGCTAAAGCGTTGGACATCCTGCGCGACATATCGACCACGCTCGACGATGCCGAGATTGATGAAGTTCATCTTAGGAATAAGAAAGCGGAGCCGGAGGAGCCCACCGAAAACGGGAAGAAACGAGCTCGTTTCAAGTTCAGCATGGTTCATATTCCGATTGGAGCAACTCTGGTTTTCGTGCCGACCGGGATTGAAGTAACGGTCGCGGACGACGACCATATCGAATACGAAGGACGCCTCTACAAACTCTCGCCCTTCGTCGGAACTTTTATGCCCGAGGAGCGCCGCAATGCTTCGGGAGCATATCAAGGCGCAAAGTATTTCTCCTATAAAGGCGAGCTATTGAGCGACCTCCGAGCCCGTTGCGAACACGAGGAATAGCTCTTAACGAAAAGCATTGTCCATTTACATACCAACAGGAGCCGATTATGCTTCTATAATACCGTTACCAAGTTGATTTAAATTACTAAAAATGGTAATGGGAACCAAACTAACCGGTTTATTCCAAACCACCTTATCACAAAATCTTCCTAATATCTTCTACCATTATCGGAGATAAATCCAATTCATCAAGGTTTAATGACCTCAACCAAGCTAAACATTCTTCTTGAGATTTTTCTGTAGATATAATATAATTTGTCAACTCAAGAACCGTATTTCGGCTTAACCCCAAAGCCAATAATGAGAGGTGAGTCTTTTGAGACACACCAAACTCCAACCAAAGGCTTAATTGAGGAATACTTTCAAGTAAGTCTCGCTTACCATTAAGCTCAAGAACATATCGTAAAATATCAACATAGCAACTCGAATCTTTGGCAAATTGATATCTCACAAAACTTTCCACATTATCCATAACCTCTCTAATAACTTCAGATAATTTCTTATGATAATGCTTCCTCATATACGAGTCATAACTTTTACTAATAAGATATGATAAAGGTCTTCCTGACATCCAATTAATTAACAATATTGCCCTAGAAGCATTTAATTGCTGGGGGTAATAAGATATGGTTTGCCCTATTATTTCTACAAGACTTTTATATTCCTCGAATGCGTTGGAATCATTTGGATAAACGGGTATTAATGTATCAATTACATCGATATGTTCAGTAAAATAATCATAGAGACTTTGCTGAGCTAAAGGTGATATACCAGGATTTTTCTTTACAATGGAGCTTGGTAAGGTTACTTGCGATTGTACCACTTGTAATTCCTGCAACAGCCTATCATAAAACGGAGTTGAGAGAGCCTTTTCCTTTTCCAAGACATATCTAATATAGAAATATCCAAAAGCGGCATCTAGATCAGGGCGATCCACAGCCTCTCGTCTAGGAGCACCTCGTCGGATGTAATCCAACAATTCATCCCCCTTACTTTCAACAATATTTAATGCTCGTTTTATTTCTTGTTTCGTTTTATTAGGCTCTGGTTGAATGTCCCATTTAGATGGTTCAATACAGAATATATTCCCGCTATACTCTTTTCCCAACCTGCCGGCACGGCCCGCAAGATTCCAAAAATCATTTTGATTTAATGGATTCCCCTTCCCTCTTGAAGGCTTTCTTATAATAATCGATTTTGCGGGCAGATTGACCCCTTCCAATAATGTTGAGGTACAAATTAGATATTCAATCTTTCCGACAGAAAACAACCGTTCTATCTCACTTCTTATAAGCAAAGGCATATTCCCATAATGAAAAGCAATACCCTTCGACAAAACCCTAGCTAAAACATATTGAGCATGAATTGTTTTCTTCACTAACTCAATAAGTTCCTCCACTTCAGCATCCACATTATGTTCTGGGAGCAGATTAAAAAGTAGACTTGCTGTATTTTCCGCATCTGCAGCTCCATTACTATAAATTAAACAGCCTCCTCTATTTAAGGTTTGATAAGCAATATGAACAACTTTGTGACGTTCTGATGTTGGGCGATCAGCCATTATTACATAGCCCAACAAAATATTTTTTTCAATCGTACACAACTGAATCTGCCATTCCTTAATTTTCCTTGGCACCTGAGTAACGTATAAGAGGTTCTGGTTAACAGCAACAAATTGAGTATTGACCTTACATTTTTTGCTATTATTAATTACATTCTCCAAAAGAATTTCAGGATTGGACGTAAATGGACTGGAGAAAAACACCTTTATTCTTGGATTTGTTTTTACAACATCTTCAATTTTCTGTTGAAGAAGAATCCCTCTATTACCGTCTTCAATTTTATGAGCCTCATCAACAATAAGAATATCTACTTGAACATTTGAGTTCCCATACAAGAACCAATGAAGACGTTCCTGGGTAAATACAAAGATATTCGATTTCTCTATATCAACATCATCCTGCGGAGGAACGGTTGTCACATTAGTTTGAGACTCTAAATTATATTGTTTCAATAATGCTCTTAAATCAGTTTCCACCTGACTAATTAGCGCTCTAGTAGGTACTACATATACAATATTCTTATTACCCTCTGTCAATTCTTCTAATAAAAGAGTGCAAAGAATGTATGACTTACCTGCAGACGTTGGAGCAGAAATACTGATTGTTTCGTTATGCTTATATGCCGAATAAACTTCCTTCTGAAATCTGTTCAGAAGAAAAATTTTGTCATTTATAATGATTGTATGCTCAATATCCGATTTACTTTGCTGAACCCTTAACGCAAAAGGATAATTATCTCTAAAATTATTTTTAAGATACTGTTTGTCCAGTGCTATTTTAATTGCAGGTTTATTTGTTAAGTTATCTAAAATAAACGCTGCAGCATTTTTCTGATTTTCACTAGTAACATCTTGCGATAAACAAGTCTGAGCAATACGAAGTGCGGCATCCAAATATTTGCTTTCATCGCAATAGCTAAATAACGAAGCAATACTTAACATATTACTCCAATCTATCTGAGATAATAAGTCAGACTTATCTTTATTCCAAACTAGCCTAGGAATAGTTTCACAAACAGATAATGTAAGCAAGGCTTCATATTGACGTCTGAAACTATTTAAATTATAAATTTTCTCAGCTAACATTATTAGAGTGTTTGAAGATAATATTTTCTAAACTCATCCACAGAAGGAAATGGTATTAAAAATACATGTATTTCTTTTTTATCAAGATTTTCACGATCTTTTATTTTTGCTCCAAGCTCATTATGCCATTTCTCATATTCTGTCAATATAGCCCTTTTTATATCTTCCGTTGTTTTTGTGATATCTGTATCACTTGGATATTTATCATAATCAAAGCCAATAAAGCAAATCCCTTTATATATCAATCGATTTGATTGCTCCTTATCTTTATCAAAATACTCTAGAAGAAGATTTTCGACCGTTTCATCATTAATATTTTGATGAATATTTGAGGTGATTAAATCAATATCCCGTTCTTGGGTAGACGTGCACCCTTGAGGATCAAGCAAAAATCCTTTCAAACTATCCAAGCAACTCGATATTGCCACATGCAGATCTTTATACATTTTTGACTCAGCCCAATACAAATTAAGATGCCCTGAATCTTTATCATATTGAAAATGAACCCCATCTGCTCCATGATAATGCATCTTAGACGATGTTTTCAAAGACATCTTACTTATTAACTGCGGTAGTTCTAAGATGTCCTGTGTTATAATATATAATAATATCTCACCGCCTTCTCCTGTTGTTTTCAAATCCGTAAAAAGAGAGGCGGCTTCCTTTCTTAATTGTAATATCTTTCTTGGTGAGTTATTCTTGATAAGATCATCTTTAGCCTCATCTATCTTTTTCTTAGGAATGGCATAATCAACTATTCTAGTATCAATATAGTCTATTAAGTCTTGAAGTCTTAACCTTCCATTGGCATCAACTTTTAGACAATAACAATAACCCTTTGAATTCGTTTCAGGAATATCAACACAATACTTTATCTCTTCAATCCGAGACATTAAAGCTTTATCTGATTTTGATAGTAGATTGTTTATTGCCTTTTCTATTCTATCCATATTTCACTCTATGCCAATATTATTTATATCTCACTCATCTTCCAAGGTTATGCAATCATAATCTGAAATCTGACATTACAATTCTCGAACATCAAATTATTCCAAACAGAGTTGCTTCTAAAAAAGAGAACTGCATCTTGCTCACTTTTCATAATAACCAGATGCTACCACTTCATTACGGTAAAACCTCGTGGATGATTTGTTATACTCTTGTTTAGAAAGTATATACTCTCACGAAAGTCCAACAATTTATTCAAATCCGATGTGTCTAATAACACAAGATGTCGTCATCCAATTGAAGAGCTTCTGAGATGAATATTTATTGCAACAGTTATAATCCTCTTCTCTATCCAAGAACCCATATGCTGAGGCGATTAGGTTGCTCGTTCTCCAATATACATCGCATTGAGACTCCGACACAAATACACAAATTTAGTCCGCTTGCCCTCGATCTATATCTTTTACTCCAGTTTTCTTAGCGACTCTTTGACATAATTCAGTACATCATATACAAATATAGCTTTTTTATCCTTAACTTATGGTATGCAAAAGAGATAATTTCGAGACTAACAAAGACTGTCTAAATACATGTAATATCGCTATAATACTCCAATCCAGCCTCGATCTTACATAGTGAATAAAAATAAAAAAGTCGGGCCCCGAAATTCGGAACCCGACTACCCTATCCACAAAGTGTAACGGTTACTTCTTCTTGTGATACCCGCACTTCGGACATACACCCTCCTCGTTGAGTGCAACGCCGCACAGCGGGCAGCGGTCGATGTCGTTCTTGGTCACAAACTCCGCCGAGGCCGCATTCACACCACTCGTGAAGGTGATCTTGGCGATATTGAGCTTATCCTTCAGCAGGTCGTAGACAATCTTGATCATCCCCTCGACCGTCAGCGTCTCCTTCGTGACTACCAGACGGCAATCGGGATAGGCCGTGGCCAACTCCGTCTTGAAGGCCAGGCCCTTCTGTAAACTTTCTCTTTTTAGGACAGACTTCAATTAGGCAATAAATATAATTCTTTTTGTTATTCCAATTGCATGTATAGTTCGGTGATTGGTTTCAGATAGGACACCTCAAGCGTAAGCTGTATAAATGTGCAAGGCCGCCCTATGGACGCTTGTCTTGGCCTTGCTCAACTCGGAAGCTGAGCTAAATTTGCCTTTCTGAACATCAATCATTGTTATCATATCTCTTTTGCCCTGTACTGTATATTGCCGAGACTCTCATGGGGTCTCCCATTGTTATAATAACAGGTCCTCATCCTTTGGATCCCCGTTTCACTTTTTCTATGCTTCTGAAGATGTACGCGTCAAGTATATAGCCTTTCTGTAACAGCCGTTGAATCGTTTTATGTATTCGTTCTGTGTCGGACATTTAGGCTTGGTGTAAGGAATGCTTATATTGTCCCCTTTACACCATTCCTGGAAATCCTTTGAAATGAACTCTGGGCCGTTATCGCATCTGATGTTTTTCGGCTTGCCGTTCAGCGAGATTTGCCTTTTCCAATGACTTATTCACCCTTCTTGCCTGAAAAGACATCACAACTTCCTGGGGAAACGCTACTTTATCGCTGTTATCCATTATATTCAGTACTCGGAACTTCCTTCGGCACTCCACCACAAAGGCCAGAGACCATATCGTGCGGGAGGCTGGTCCAAGGAATCATGACCCTTGCCGGAAGGCGTTTCTTCAAACGGACCCGTTTCTTGTAGTACATATTCTTGTACACTCGGTAAACTTCCCAGGGGTTGCATTCCTTTTCTTAATGCCTGAGACATTTGAAGATCTTCCAGAAACCGTCTCCTTATCGCTTCTTCCACTTCCGTGTCATCACGTTTCTCCTATAATATAGTAATACAAACGGTGAATCTCCATCAGCTTGCACGTCCGACGATGCTCAATTCGTATTCCTCTATCGTTATCTGTTTCTTTATCTCTGACTCAAGAGTTTTTCGATCACCTTCTTCAATATCCGATTATCCAATGCCAAGTCTGCGTACATCTACTTCTATTTCCAGTTCTCTTCTTCAAGCTTCTTCAATCTCCTGACCTGGCTTACAGCCATGCCTCTGTATTTCGGCTTCCAATTATACAAGGTGGCTCCAGTTACTCCGTAATCCCGCGCCAATACTTCGGCGGATACTCCGCTTTCCAGATTTTTGACGGCTTTTACCAGCTCTTGCTATGAAGACTCCTTTTCATTTGTTCCGCCCTCGAAAAGTTATCATTTTTTCTAATAAAGAACTGTACGCGTTTAGGGGTGGTCACAGAGGATACAATCTAGTAAATATTGTTATTAATAATTTCTAATTTTTGTACTTTTGTATAATTATAATTAATAATAGGATAACATGGAGACATTAAATGTAAAAATTAACAATATTAAAAATATTGTTTCAGCCAATATTGAATTTCCCTTCGACAATGGAATTTATACAATTGTTGGAAGTAACGGTTGCGGGAAAAGCACTATAATGTTATGCTTGGCACAATTAATATCACATCAACTAGACCGTTTAACTAATAGCGATATTAAAGAAGACTCTTTTGTTGAATTTGAAATAGGAGGGGAAAAAGCTAAATGGGTAAATAGATCTGGCAAATGGATAAATGAGGGCTCTTATCTTAAATTTAATGGATTATATGAAGGCAGTTTGTTTTATGGCACCAGATTTGAAGATTCTACCAATATTGAACAAAAAATTGCTTCGGGACAAATAACAGAACAAGAGATTGTTGATGCTGATAATTATGTCAAGAGACAAATGAGTTATATACTACATGGCGATCTGACTCATTATACATCACTAAAAAGAATTAAAAATAAATTTGTAGCACAAAAATTAGCTATTAAAAATAGACCTTATTTTATAAATGTTGATGGATGTTTAGTGAGTCAATATAGAATGAGTTCTGGAGAATGTTTATTGGTTTCTCTTCTTCATTTTTTATATAATTCTATTGTAAGACGTTCCCTTCCTGCAGATCAAAAAATCCTTGTTCTTATAGATGAGTTAGAATTAGCTCTTCACCCTATTGCCGTTTTAAGATTAGTGGATTTCTTAAAAGATTTAGTAAAAGAACATCCTAATTTAGTCATTTATTTATCTACGCATTCCCCTGAGGTAATAAGAACTATACCTCCAATTGACTTATTCAAAATAAATAATAGCGAAGGGGTTATTTCCGCAGAGACAAATTGTTATCCCAGCTATCTTATTCGTGATTTATATAGTAATGTTTCGCCAGATTTTTTATTGTTGGTCGAAGATGAATTAGCTCAAATCGTTGTAAATAAAGTACTCTCAAAATATTCCTTAAGAACAACCAAACTCATTCATTGCGTTCCTGTTGGTGGTTGGGAAAATGTACTTACATTACATAGAGAGCTATATTCTAAAAAAGTTCTTGGGACTAACACAACAATTGTATCTATTTTAGACGGAGATATTGCAAAAAACTTAACCAGGGAACAAATGAAATTACCTCATTTGTTTTTACCAATACCAAGTATAGAGAAATTTTTATATAGTGTTATTAAAGAGAACAAAAATCCAAAACTAAAGCGCATAATTAATGATAAATATTTTATTGTACATTCCCTTGATGAGATCATTTCTCAATATAATAAAGGCACATTAGCTGGAAGTTCTGACAATAACAAAAATTTCTATAAAAGACTAATTCTTGAGTTAAGTAATATTGGGACAAAGGAGGCCGTATTTATATCTGGACTCTGCGACGACATTATTGATAATATAGATGTAAGTAAATTTATAGAATCACTAAAGAAGCTATTAAAATAACTGCCATGCCTATATATGATACTGTTTCTAAGCGTGTGTCTGGGGGGGGGTAATGGCAAACCAACAAAAAACGAAAAATAAGAGTAGATTTATGGACTTTGCCAAAGGAACAACTTTCCGAATTAATATGCAAACATTCGGAGCGGGAAAATGGCCTTCAGGATCTGTTGGAGATCTTGTTGGAGAGTATGATGGTCTCGGAGCGCCGGGAATATCTCCGGGAAAACTCGGCATCAGGGAATAAATGCAACGGCTTTCGTCCGGGACATAGTTACGGTCATGGCCGTACGCTGACGTTCCGGATACCCCGTGATCGCTACGGGAACTTTCATCCCCGGATCCTGGCGATCCTTCGCCATCAGGAAGACGAATGCGAACGTCTTGCCGGAACACTTTACACGAAAGGACTTACGCAGGAACAGGTCGGCGAGGTATTCCAGGATATCTATGGCGAGCACTACAGCAAGGCGAGCATTTCGCGAATGCTGGACTACCTCCGAGAAGATGTCTCGCAATGGCTCACGCGCTCTTTGGAGGCTTATTACCCGATCGTCTTCATCGATTGCGTACACATGAAGATCCACCGCAAGCGGAGCGTAGAAACAGAAGCTTTTTATGTGGTACTTGCCGTGCGTGAAGACAAGCGGCGCGAGGTGTTGGGGATCTTCAATAAGCCCACGGAAAGCGCCCTGGGCTGGGGCGAGATGCTCGCAGAGTTGCAGGAACGAGGCGTTCGGAAGATCGGCCTGGTGGGTGCCGATGGGCTGAAGGGTCTGGAGGATGTCATCAGTGCGGTCTTTCCCGGGACGCCGCTGCAACGCTGTACGACGCACCTGAAACGCAATCTGCTGAGCTGCGTGCGCAACGGCGACAAGGGAGAGCTGGCCGAGGATCTGCGGCAGCTCTTCCGTACGGGAGACCGCAGCTATACGGTGGAGAGAGCTTGGGAACAATGGCAGGCGCTCTGTGAGAAATGGGGGAAGGATTACCGCAGTTTTCGACGACGGGCGGAGGATCCGGCCTACAAAGCCTACTTCACCTATCTGAATTACGAGGCAAGGATTCAGTCGATGATCTACACGACGAACTGGATCGAGCGTCTGCAGAAGGATTTTCGACGGGTTACACGCATGCGGGGAGCCATGCCCAGCGAGGAGTCGGTACTGCTGCTGATGGGTAAAACGGCCATGGATAAGAAATCCTACCTGAGACCTGTGCCGCGGATCGACTTGGACCGGGAATTATTCCCCGAGTGAAGACTATAACACAAAAATTAGATCCACACGCCGCGGCGTGTGGATCTAAAAACAAGAATTATTATATTTGCATATCTGAAGAATCTGAAGGCTCCTCTTCCCAGACACACTTTTTGAAACACTACCCTAATGACGGGATCTATCGAAGTTCGAAATAGCTGTTTTTGCCCCTTCTTCCTATGTTTGGAGATGGTCGATAAAAAACGTTAAGTCTTCTACTTTTCGTTAAAACAAGTAAATTTCTGAAGCTTCTATATTTTAACTTGTAAACTATTAAAATACGATATCACATCGGTAATAAATAAGATAACTCCCCTTTTTTTAATACAAATTCGCCAACAATATCCACGAACGGTCTGCCTATTTTCAGGGAAACAACACCGTGAGATCCATTTCAAATCGAGATTCGGATTTTGTCGAGTCGTTAAATTCTTGTAATTTTCGTAAAATTTACGGACTAATTTCACGAAGCAATATGAAAAAGGATTTCGGATCAAAAAGTTGGCTCTATCCGATGCCGGTACTGATCGTGGCAGCCTACGACGAACAAGGCGTGCCCAATGTCATGAATGCCGCCTGGGGTGGCATGTTTACCGATGAGACAATCGGAATCTGTCTCTCCGCCGGGCATAAAACCACGAAAAATATCCTTGCGACACGTGCCTTTACCGTCAGCATGGCTACGGTCGATCAAGTGACAGCCTGCGACTATGCGGGTATCGTCTCCGGGAATAAAGTTCCCGACAAATTCGCCCGGGCTGGATTTCATGCTACTCCTTCGGCACACGTCAATGCCCCGATGATCGACGAACTGCCCATGACGCTCGAGTGCGAACTACTCTCCTATGATCCCGCAAGCTGCCATCTGACAGGACGTATCGTCAACATCTCAGCCGACGAAAGCATTCTGACCGACGGACAAATCGACCTGCATAAGTTGCGCCCGATCAGCTTCGACCCCATTCATCTCGAATATATCGAATTGGGAGCTACGGTCGACAAGGCATTCTCCTGCGGTAAGAAACTAAAATAGCGAGACCTACCGCTATTCAGGATGTACGACCCTCGGGAAAACCGGATTATCATCGACGGAGAGGATAAAACCGACTCCGTCGAATGCTGTTGGTACACCTCAAGGCCCAACCGCTGCCAGGTCATTTTCTGTAATTTTCCGAAGACCTACTCCTATGTCCCGAGCAAAGTGCTATGGCTGAAGGATCCCGTGGTATTCGATCCGCAGCATTGCCATCTGCTCCACAAAGGCCGCCGGATAGAGCCCCTCTCCTACATCGCCGCCTTTCAACAAGGCTCGCGGCGATTCTGGTACGTGGAATACGCCAACGGCACCGGAGCCCACTACAAGGGCGCAGATGTCGAACTCGTCCGGTCGTGTCTGGAGGAGCCGCCCGCACAGGATCGCTTCGCCTATCTGCGCGACGTGGCGGAGCTCAACCCACTGAAGACCGACGACGGACAGAAACT
>OJMG01003678.1_pt1 | contig 11372 bp, 7 predicted proteins | sample 1597141 | NCBI WGS metagenome assembly OJMG01 (sample SAMEA2452119, study PRJEB22498) | human gut metagenome | biome: human feces; feature: human gut; material: feces | place: Australia | collected 2012
TACCATCAGGACAACTTTGCCCTTGTTCGCCAGATCGATGATCAGCTGGTAGATCTCATATTTTGCACCTACGTCGATACCTCTGGTAGGTTCATCCAGCATCAGCACCTCAGGCTCTGTGAGAAGCCATCTGCCGAGGATAACCTTCTGCTGGTTACCACCGGACAATGACCGGATCTTCGTCTTCTGGGAAGGTGTCTTGATGTGCATGGCATCAATAGCCCATGCGGTGTCCTTCTCCATGGATTTATCACTCAGATAAAATCCTGCTCTCTTATGCTTCTTCAGACTGGAGATCACCGTATTCTCCCGGATATTCAGGATACCGAAAATACCGGTAGCACGACGTTCCTCTGTCAGAAGTGCAAAGCCGTTTTTAATAGATTCTCTGGCATTGCGGTTCTTCACTTCTTTGCCGTCTAATTTGATCAGACCGTTTTTCCTGGTAGCAACGCCGAAGATATTCTCCAGAGTCTCCGTTCTGCCGCTTCCGTCCAGTCCGGCCAGACCCACGATCTCACCCTTTCTGGCTTTAAAGGACACATCCTGCAACAGAGAATACCTTGCAGTCAGATGTTCCACTTCCAATGCCACTTCTCCGGGTTTGTTCGTCTTGGGAGGGACCTGATTGGTCAGCTCACGTCCTACCATGAGTCTGATGATCTTATCTGTGGTCAATTCTTCTGCAGGCTCCGTTGCGATCCAGGTACCGTCACGCATGACGGTTACTTCATCTGCGATCCTAAGGATCTCTGCCATCTTGTGAGAGATATAAATAATACCGCATCCTCTGTCTCGAAGCATGTTGATGATCTTAAACAGATGCTCCACTTCTTCTTCCGTCAGGGATGAAGTAGGTTCGTCGAATACAATGATCTTACTGTTATAGGATACCGCCTTGGCGATCTCAACCATCTGCCTTTGTGATACCGGCATCGTACTCATAATTCTCTTGGGGTCTACTGCGATCCCCAGTTCTTCAAAAATCTTATTGGTGTCTTCCAGCATTTTATGCTCGTTGACCATAATACCTGCTGTCATGGGATAACGGCCCAGCCAGATATTATCCATGACATTTCTCTTCAGTGCCTGGTTCAGTTCCTGATGAACCATGGCCACTCCGTTATTCAATGCTTCTCTGGAATTTTTGAAATTAACTTCCTTGCCTTCCAGTTCAATCTTTCCTGCATCCTTACTGTAGATACCGAACAGACACTTCATCAAGGTGGATTTACCGGCGCCGTTCTCTCCCATCAGCGCGTGTACCGTTCCCTTTTTTACGGTCAGGGATACATGATCCAGTGCCTTTACGCCGGGGAATTCCTTGCATATGTCTGTCATCTGAAGCAATACTTCCTGTCCCATACGCATCCTCCTATACATAAAGAGCAGCTGCTGCCCGATGCAGCAGCCGCTCTTTTTATTTACTTGTTATTCAGATCATTCTCCGGTATAAGTAGCGTAAGGGATGTAAATCTTGTTGCTAACCTTCTCAGAGATGTTGAAGCTGTCGGTATCTGCCATCAGCTCCTTACCGGACTGGATATTCTTAGCCAGGTAAGCAATACCGTTTGCCATACCTTCTGCATCCTGCTTGATGGTACCGGTCATCTTGCCCTCGTTGATGAGCTGCTTGGCGGAATCGGTGGCATCCACGCCGAAGACGGGGATGGTCTTGCCCTCGCCGTTGTTGTAGCCGGCGCCCTGCAGAGCAGAGACAGCGCCCTCGGCCATGCCGTCGTTGTTGCAGATGATCAGCTCGATCATGTTGCCGTTGGCCTCATTGTACTGCGAAAGGTTGGTGTTCATGTAGTCCAGAGCAGCCTGTGCGGACCATGCGCCGCCGAGGTCGACCTGATACTTGGAGGTGTTGGAAGCGTCGAAGTACTCCAGAGCGGGCTTGCCGGCAGCGGTCAGGACAGCGTCGGCATCCTCAACACCGAACTGGGTGCGGTAGATGGCCTCAACGTTGGCCTCGTCGCCCTTGAACATGGCGTAGGAGATCTTGCCGTCGCCGTTCAGGTCAACGGTATCCCAGTTGGCCAGCAGGTACTCGCCGACCATCTTGCCCTGCAGGTGACCGGCTTCGGGAGCGTCGGTGCCGATGAAGCAGATGTTGGTGTTGGCGTTCAGGACGGTGCCTTCCTCGCCGTCAGCCTCGATGGCGCGGTTGAAGAAGATAACGGGGGTACCGTTTGCCAGGGAGATGATCTCGTTGGCAACGTCGGGGGAGCCGGAGGTGACCATGTTGACGATCAGCAGGTTGGCGCCGTTGGCGATGGCGGTGTTGATCTGGTCGGTCTGCTGGGCCTGGTTGCCGGCGCCGTCGAAGTTGTTGTACTTGACGCCCATGGCATCCAGCTGGCTGTCCATGAAGTTGCGGACGCTGGAGATGTACACGTCGGAGAAGTCATAGTAGAACACGCCCACGTTCAGCTCGGAAGCGTCGGTGTTGCCCTGGTCGTTGGTATCGGGCTGCTTCTGCTCGCCGCAGCCGGCCAGCAGAGCCAGCACCATCACGGCGGACAGGAGAATAGCAAGAGTCTTTTTCATCTTAGTTCCTCCTAAAAGATTGTCTGGTCAAGGTGATGCGCTCACCTTGCCAGTATGGCCCTATTGTATCGGCTCTCATTCCAAAAGGCGATAGAAAAAACTTCACTGTTATAGGAAAAATCTCATGAACTTCCGACGGTTCAGCGGAAATTTTCCCAGTTTTTTCCGCCAAGCCCGCATTTTATACCGCGGCGGGCGCGCCGTCCGGGAGCCGTCGGCTTGACAAGGCGGGCAACGTCCGATATAGTGACAACATCAACTGTAAGGAGGCAGCGGCCCCGGCTTTTTCCCGGAAAGCCCGCCGCTGCAAGGAGGCGGAGATGGAGCAGATATATGATATGATCGTCATCGGCGGCGGCCCCGCCGGATACACCGCCGCTCTGTACGCCGCCAGAAGCGGGCTTTCTGTAGTGATACTGGAAAAGCTCTCCGCCGGCGGGCAGATGGCGCTGACGGAGCAGGTCGACAACTATCCCGGCTTTGAAAGCGGCATCGACGGCTTTACGCTGGGCGAAAAAATGCAGCAGAGCGCCGAGCGCTTCGGCGCGGTGACGGAGCTGGCGGAGGTGTATAAGGCCAGCCTTTCCGGGAGAATCAAGACGCTGGAGACCAGCGAGGGCGTCTTTCAGAGCCGCACGGTGGTCATCGCCACCGGTGCGACACCCCGCCCCTTGGGCATTCCCGGCGAGGAGGCACTCGTCGGCAAGGGCGTTCACTACTGCGCCGCCTGCGACGGCGCGCCCTATCGGGGCAAGACCGTGGCGGTGGTGGGCGGCGGCAACTCTGCCGCGGCGGACGCCCTGACCCTGTCCCGTATTGCAAAAAAGGTCTATCTCATCCACCGCCGGGACAGCCTGCGGGCAACGAAGGTCTATCATGAGCCGCTGATGAACGCGCCCAACGTAGAATTTTGCTGGAACAGCACCGTCTCCGCGCTGCTGCACGACAGCCGCCTGACGGGGCTTCGGCTAAAAGATGTCAACACCGACGCGGAACATGACCTTGCCTGCGACGGCGTGTTCATCAGCGTGGGACGTGCCCCGGCGACGGAGCTGTTCCGACGCGAGCTGGCGCTGGACAAATCCGGCTACATCATCGCGGATGAATCCACCCGCACCAACCTCCCCGGTGTGTTCGCCGCGGGCGACGTGCGCACCAAGGCGCTGCGGCAGGTGGTCACCGCCGTATCGGACGGCGCGGTGGCTGTCCACTACGCAGAGGAATATCTGGCGGAGAACCGGTAAAGGAGACTGTCTTGAGAACATACAGGGATAAAGAGGATCTCAAAAATGAGATCCGTCAGAGCTTTGAAAAGTACATTTCCGAGTTTGATACGATCCCAGAAGCCCTGAAGGATAAAAGAGTGCCCGGTGTGGACAGGACACCGGCAGAGAATCTTGCATATCAGGTAGGGTGGACAACGCTGCTTTTAAGCTGGGAGGCTGATGAGCAGCACGGAGTTGAAGTGAAAACGCCATCGGAGCAGTTCAGATGGAACCAGCTGGGCGGCCTGTACCAATGGTTCACGGACACCTACGCCCATTTGTCCTTGGCGGAATTGAGGGGCAAATTAAATGAAAATATCGCCGCTATCCAGACCATGATCGATTCCATGAGCGAGGATGAGCTGTTCCAGCCGCACATGAGAAGGTGGGCGGATGACGCCACCAAAACAGCGGTATGGGAGGTTTACAAATTCATCCACGTCAATACCGTCGCTCCTTTCGGAACGTTTCGGACAAAGATCAGGAAGTGGAAAAAGGCCGCGCTGTAGGTTCTGATTTGTTTTATAAGCCATAACAGAGGATGGGCCGTGCTCAAGCCCGGAATGAAAGCCCTGGCTTTGCCTAATATGATACAAACGGCGATGCCGTCAGTCTGCACGACTTTGCCGGCAAGAAGGTCGTTCTATATTTTCATTCAAATGATACCACCCCCGGCTGTACCCTGCAGGTCGGTGCCTTTGCCGTAGCCTACGTGGGATTTGAAAAGCTGAACGCCGTTTCATCGGCATCAGCAAGGACTTGAAGGCCTCCCGCGCAAAATTTACGCAAAACACAATCTGCCCGGTCTTCTGCTCTCCGACCCGGAGCTGCAGGCGATCCAATCCTATGGGGTCTGGCAGGTGAAGCAGCTCTACGAGAAGGTTTCCATAGGCGTCGCCCGCAGCAGCTTTCTCATCGACGAGCAGGGCGTCATAGAAAAGGCTGCGTTTAAGGTCAAGCCGATACCAACGCAGCGGAGCTGCTGGGTATCTAAAAAGTGCGTCTCAGTAGTGATATCAGGAGACGAAAGAACCTCTCCCGATATGCATCAGGACACCCTACATGCTGGCAAAAGAGGCTGCGGCAAATGCCGCAGCCTCAGGCTTCATTTGGGATCGTTTGTGATGGCGCTCAGTATTCTTTTGGAAGAAAACATATTCACCATTGTTCCTGCTTTTTTAGGCAGTATGCTCGTTAATCCAGGCGATCATCGTGATCAAAGGGCAAGATTGACATTCTGTTTTTTATAGTTTTTACCTTATGTGTGTTTTATGATTGGATTACCGTCTTCATCAAGAAAGGGAGTCATACCGCTTATCCCTATGCCGCTTGATACCAGATAATGAACTCCTGATTCTTGATCGACAACGATCTTTAATATCCCGCCATACCGTATGTTTTCTTCACAAGCAACGCGCTAGTTTCTCCATGTATAGACTTCTGTATCCACAACGCCACAGGGGTTAGACGAGGATGTTACGGTTCGGTTGCTCCCGCTTTCCCAAGTGATATTTCCTAAGGCATCTTTTTTGATAAACTTAAATTCTATCGTTGTTCCAGAGGGAACGCTTACAGGAAGAAACCACTCCGGATAATTGGGGTTGAGCATGGATTCCGTACAGTTATCAGGATTCCAATTTCCGAGTTCCGGAATGTTCCCAACTATATAGATGTTCTCACCAAGTTGAGTTTCAGCGGATACATGGAAAACTATCTGATTTTGATCTCCAGACAGAACATTATAGTAAATTGCATTACTAGTTGCCGTTCCCTTTCGCACGGTGATAGGTTGGAGTCCGGCATTAACCCCCTCGGGTACAGTTGCCACAATCTTATTGGCAGTTGTACTTTGAACAGTTGCAGCGGTAGTCCCGAAATATACCGAGATATTCCCGCTAAAACCATCTCCATAAATGTGAACGGTATTTCCGGGACGTCCAGTAGTAGAGATTACATCTCCAATCTGGGGCGTGGAAGGCGCTTCGGATGCTTGGTATTGCCATACGCAAACGCCGCCGCCAGAAATAGTAAACGAAGGTATGAGATTGTTCTGCACAGTCGTGGCAGTACCAAACAAGGATCCGTCCAAATAATCCGAATACTGTCCGGTGGGGAGATTTGTTTGAATTGCAGGAATAACGCTTGCACTATCGGGTTGTCGGTTGACTGCAACGACAACTACGTCATCGTAGAATTGTCGTTCAAAAACCATCACATTATCATCACTATAGCGAACGGTTGTAGTGCCGTATGCAATTGCATCGTTTGAGCGCCGCAGGGTAGATAGGGTTGCTATAAGCTGATATGCTGTTGTTGTTGTACTAAAGCCACATTCGGTGGGCATGTATACTCTTCCTGCAACATCACTTGCATCACCGGGTATAACATACTGTTCCGTTCCGTAGTAGATTGTTGGAATGCCCCTTGATGTCAGCAGAACTGCAAGCGCCGCATTGTAGACTTTCTGACTCCTTTGGGTATATCCAAAGCGGGTAACATCGTGATTATCTAGGAAGGTTACAGTCTGATTAGGATGGTCGTAATCCTCCTGAGTATATACCAACATATTGGCAAAGTTGCTCATTGGAGTAGAGAATGAGCCAAATGTTGTACTTGCTGCTCGGTAGAACTCAAAATCAAGGTTGTTTACACCAGTTTGCTTGGGAAAATAAACGTATTCATCATATTTGGGATCTGGTCTGCCAATAAAGAATTCACCAAAGTGAGTAACTGTTTTTCTGGAATCCACAACATCTTTTAGACCCTTTACAAAAGACGGATCCATATGAAGAGTAGCATCATGGCGAATACCATTTACGCCCAAATCACTCCAAAACAGCATGGCGGCTTCCAAATACGCAACAACATCACTATGTTGCTGCGAGAAGTCCGCAAGCGAACCTAAATCCTTATGCCGGTATCCAAATCGGCTAGAGTCATTGCCTCTGTCCCCAAGACCATGGAACCAGCCATTTATATTGTTGTTGGGATCAGCGATCAAGTTTTCAATCAGTCCGTCATTGTTGTAGTCATATGGTTCTCCATTTGCATCAAAAGCAAATTCTCCATTTTCCTTGCGGTCTGGCTCATACAGTTTTCCATCTTCTGGAGCATTGTTGATTGTTGGGTTCATTTCACGGCTTGTATGATTGGTAACAAAATCGATTACCAATTTAATGCCGTTTTCATGAAGAGCATCCCGCAAATCCTTGAACTCATTAAGAGTACCAAAATGCTTGTTTGTTGCAAAATAATTACGCACATGATATCCATGAAAGCTGGTCCAAGTGTCGTAACTCCCGTCATTTTGATAATCAATTATCGCTGTATCTCGATTTTCATAGGGCGCGGAAATCCAAACAGCGGTTACGCCCATCCCTTTCAGATAAGGAATTTTCTGAACAATGCCATCCCAATCCCCACCTTGATATAGTTTCAAGTCTGCCCCAGTTCCGTCATATAAGTTGGAACTAAAACCAACCGGAATATTATTTGTACTGTCGCCATCATAGAAGCGGTCAGTAATAATCTGATAGATGACATCTTTGGACGAAACTGGACCAAGGTCATTGACAGTTTCTTGAGCAAATACAGTCGCGCCAGGTATGGATAGCAACAAAACTATTACCAGCACGAACACTAAAACTCCTCTAGCACGCTTCATGCCATATTTCCTCCTTCTGCATCAAATGGCCTTAATATCTCGTGTAAAAACCCTAAAACTTATGCTCTACGGCTCCTGACTCCATTCCATTCATCGTTTTAAGTTTGCTTTGTGCGTCTGGTTGACTTTCTCTCCACAATGTTTGAAGTCGTTACATACGTCTGAATTTGCTTATTGGGATGCTTGATTATGTCTATTATCAACTTACCAGCTTGTCTGCCTAAGTCCCTTACATTGATATCCACAATGGTGAGCTGAGGCTCTATTACTTGAGAGAGCGGGTAGTCATCAAACGCAACAATGCCGATATCCTGTGGGATTCTTATGTTTTTCCTGCAAAGAGCGTCAACACACCCCATGGCAATATAGTTGTTGGCGCAGATAATGGCGTCCGGCAGGATTTTATGATCCATGAGCTTCATCGTCATAAGGAAGCTGTCTGCGCGGGTGGATTCTCCCAACCAGATATACTGATCTTCCAATTGCAGGCCGGCATTTTCGAGTTCCTGCTTTACACCTTGCAGTCGATGCAGCGACCCAAAGTCGTAATACTGTCCGCCGATAAATGCAATTTTCCGGTATCCCCGTGAAAGAAGATAAGCCGCTGCGACGGTTCCGGAGTACACATTGTTGTTATCAATCCAACACACCTGGCTTTCAAAATTCGGCGCGCCCAACACGATGTGAGGAAAGTGCGATTTTGTAAGCAGTCCGGACAAGGGGTATGCTATTACGGAAACGTGGATGGCTAGTGCGTCGGCACTTTGCCGATAAATCACTTCCTTGGCTACTTCGTATGCAGTTGCCGGGTCTACTCCGCGAAGCTGAAGCCGATACCCTCTGGCGCTCAAAGACTCCTCTAAACCCGCAATAATCTCAAACATATGTGGATTCTGAAAGGCTGTGTTCGGAGCTAAATTTGCTAAAACCGCAATCGTTTTGGTCGTGCCTCTAGCAAAACTCTGTGCGCTGGCGTTTGGATAATAGTTGAGTTCCTGCATAACCCTGCGCACCCGCGCCGCTGTTTCCTCTGAAATACTGTAGTGCCCATTGATCACTTTGGACACGGTAGAAACAGAGGTGCCGGCCGCTGCCGCAACATCCTTAATCGTAATACCCATGACACAGCCCTCCATGCAGAATAATCATACAACTATTTTAAGTATAATTTATTCAGCATTGACCGTCAACAAATACTGCAAAGCCATGATCGTAGAGTTTCCTGTGGTCAAGTCCTTCGCTCCAATGCAGTTTACCGTATTCCTCGTCCAAATCAACGGCTTTGCCTCCGCGATTGATACAGATGGTAACACGCTGATTGCAGTATTCCCTTGCGTAGATGATTAGTCCGCTTCCGCGCTCTGCAGATACCACGCGGAAATCGCCACAGCGAAGCGGTTCCAGTTTTTTGCGCATGGCGATGGCTTCCTTGAAAAAAGTACACAGAGTCGAATTTTCGTTATCCCACGGCATCGGACAACGGTATTCTTCTTCTGAAAGACCTTGAACACCCAGTTCATCACCATAGAAAACCGTGGGCATTCCGACAAAAGTCATCATAAAAAGAATGGCCAATCGATACCGCCTCATGTCTCCGCCGCACAAAGACAGAAACCGGCTCACATCATGGCTGTCCAGCAGATTCATCTGCGCCGGAGTCATCTGCATCCGATAGCGCATGAGCATATCCGTGATACGTCCCGCAAAATCCGATGCATCAATGGATTGCTCCGCAAAAAACAGATTGCAGTGCTTTCGGAAATCGTAATTCATGGTGGAGTCAAACATGTCGCCCTGGAGCCAGTGCCCTGCGCTTTCCCATACTTCGCCGATGAGCAGCACATCCGGGTCAATCTCCTTCACCGCTTTTCTGAATGCCCGCCAGAAGCCATCGTCCACTTCACTGGCAACATCCAGCCGCCAGCCGTCGATGTCAAACTCCCGTATCCAGTAGACGCCGACGTCGCAGAAATACTGCCTTAAATACGGGTCGGCGGTGTTTGTTTTCGGCATACTGGCAACGTAGGAAAAACAGGTGTATTCCGGAAGCTCACCGGGGGCGGGAAGCTTTGGCTTCGCCGGGAGCTGGTAGAAACAGGAATAGTATTTTGACTCCATACCGTTTCGCAGAACATCCTGAAACAGGAAATGGCGGCTGCTGATATGGTTGAATACGCCGTCCAGCAGAACCCGGATACCAAGGGAATGGGCTTTCTCCACCAGCGCGCGGACATCCTCTTTGCTTCCCATATGTGGGTCTACCTGGTAGTAATCGAGGGTGTCATACCGGTGGTAAGATTCCGCCGCAAAAATCGGATTCAGATAAATGCAGTTGAACCCCATGGACGCGATATAATCCAGATTCTCTGTAATGCCCCGGATGGTGCCGCCCAAACCGGTTTTCCCATCGGCGCCGCCGGAAAGCGTCCGGAACCCGTCGGCGAAGCTGTCCGGGAAAATGTTGTAGACAACGGCGTCCTTCGTCCATTCCGGGACGGAAAGCCGGTCAGCGCGATGGTTGAAGGGAAGCTGGAAATAATCCGCCCGGGTGGGCGTTCCGGCCATTTCGTAGCAATCGCCAAAATAGCAGAGCGTCTCCGCCCCGTCCGACAGTTCAAACCAGTACGCAATACGCTCAAGCTTTGTTTCCAGCCGAACCTCGTACCAGTCAAAATACCGGTCTTCCCGGATTTTTTTCATGGGCAGGCAGGCAAAATCCAGCTCCGGCGCCATGGCGGCGCGGTCGGCGTAAAAGAAGCGGCAGCTCCGCGCCTCGCCTTTTCCGGTTCGCAGGCGGAAAACATAGTGGGTAGCGTCCGTGGCAAACGCAAATTCGCTCAATGGTCTATGGTAAATTGTTGCGGGATTCATACATTATCCTTTCACCGAGCCGCCGACGACGCCGGCAACGTAGTATTTCTGCATTCGAATAAAGAGCAGCACCACAGGGATCGCCACGATCACCGCACCGGCGCAGAAGACGGTGTAGTATTCGTAGATATTCGTCTTATCCACCATGGTGTACAGACCCTTTGCGACCGTAAAGTTGTTGTAATTGTCCTTCATGATGACCGACACGAAGATATAGTCCACGATGGGGTTAATGAAGGCATTGATGGCCGTGGTCGCGATCACCGGCTTGGCGTTGGGCAGGATGATCTTCCAGAAGATCGTGCTGTTGGTAGCACCGTCCAGGATGGCGGCCTCGTCCAGAGATTTGGGGATGGTGTCAAAATACCCCTTGGCGATGTAGTAGTTCAGCGCCGCGCCGCCGGAATACACCAGAATCAGCGCCAGCAGCGTCTGATCCAGACTTACCGCCTTCATGAAATGGTAAATGGCGATGATGCTCATAAAGCCGGGGAACATTCCCAGCACCAGCGACGCATTCATCAGGAATTTGCGGCTGGGGAAGCGAAGTCGGGAGTACACATAGGCGACCATCAGCACCAGAATCGTGGTGATGGCACAGCTGCACCCGGCGACCAGCATCGTATTGCCGAACCATCGGGGAAAATCAAACAGCTTCCTGTCTGTAAACAGTCGGACGTAATTACCGAAGGTGAAGCTTTTCGGCCAGAGGTAGGAGGTATACGCCCCCTGCTCCGCCCGGAAGGAAGACACGACCAGCCAGAAAACCGGCACCAGCCAGAGCATTGCCAGAACCGCGATCACCACATTCAGCGCCACCGAGGAAACAATCTTGCGCCTGCGCATATTTTTCATTGAAACTGATCCTCCTTCTTCACGGCGCCTGTCCGGTTATACACCAGCAGGGAGCAGCTGCCCACCAGCATAAAGATAAAAATGCCGATGGTCGATGCCAGAGAGTAGTCATTCCGGTTCACCGTCAGCTTGTACAGCCATGTGACCAGCAGGTCGGTCTTACC
>OJMG01003686.1_pt1 | contig 11346 bp, 24 predicted proteins | sample 1597141 | NCBI WGS metagenome assembly OJMG01 (sample SAMEA2452119, study PRJEB22498) | human gut metagenome | biome: human feces; feature: human gut; material: feces | place: Australia | collected 2012
GTCAAGAGACACTTCTCTGTTCCACATCCGCATCCGGACAACGGCGATCTTTATTATTTTTCTGTGAGAATATAGTTCATCCTATTTCACAACTTTTTCCTTGTGGTAAGTAACTTTCAATCCCTCTTTAACAGGTCTGATTGTAACAGTGTATCCAGCCTCTACCAATTCAGTTACTTTTCCTTGTTGCATATACAATTGTTTGACAATTTTTTCTTTTTTATCGCATTCATTCTGGATCATAGTTTCCGAAGTCCTCCGTTACATACTAGCATAGCGAGATATTATTTTCTTTGCGTTTTTCTTATTGCTCATCTTTGTATGCATCTCCATTTAACGTCCATATGTATTCTTCTTCAAACAATCCTTTAGGAAACGGTTCTCCCATCAAAAGTTTTCTGAGATATTTTCTAAATGTAGGCTCACACATTTCCGCCATTTTAGCTGCTTCCGCCATTGTAACTTTTCTACTAGCAAAAGCGTTGTATGCATCACAAAATTTTTGAGAATCAAACTGTTTTTGCTTACTCATATTACACTCCTCACATTCACGTTTACAACTAGCCAAGGCGGAATCGAACCGCCACAAATGGAGTCAAAGTCCATTACTCTACCTTTAAGCTATTGGCCAAAAGTAAAAAGCATTTTATTCAAATATCAATCTTTTTCATAAGTGGTTTCAAAATATTTCTTCCCGGCTACATCAAATTCGCACTTCCCACTTTCCATATGCTTGATAACATATCCACCTTCCGGTATAATTAAACTTCCGAAGCTTGCGTTAACTTTCAACCAAGTATCATTAAATCTTTCAAGGCAAGTTACATTGGTTCCAACAAAAGATGATACTTCGTAAATATTCATGCCATTCCACTGAATAGCATCAATTCTTTTCTTCGTGTTTCTATCATGGTAAATCATTTGAAAATACCGTCCTGCTCCCATCCATCTTGAATCATTTTAGGTTTATACATATGTTCTGTATATCCTTGTCCGTTGCAAAGGTCGCATTCCACATCGTAATACTCGTAATCATCGCGACATTCCCAGTACTGAGCTTTATTGCGCTTCTTTGTGATTTTTCCGGTCCCACTACACTTTGGACATTTATGGATTTTATTTCCCTGTATTTCTTTTTGCAATTCTGCTAAAGTTGTATTCTCTCCATAGGTCTTACACAGTCTTACAACATCACATATCTTCATCATATTCTCCTTTCTACAATCCCTCTTGTTCCGCTTTCCATTTCGCTACTCTATCTTTCATGATTTTTCTTGCTTTTTCTTGAGGCATATCTTTTGGAAATGTGGCAGCTATTTGAATTTCGTACCCATGTCCCAAAAGTTCTCTTTTAATTTCATTTCTGGCAAATGAATAAAACGGCTCGCCCCAATAGGTGTTTCCCAATGTTTTGTAATTAAACTCTGCCTCATAACATAAACCAACATCCTCATTGGCATCACATTGAAGTTCGTCTGTGTCGTATTCCTCAATTGTAGCTGCGTCACTACAATCTCTTTTCTGACTATTCAGCATTGCACATATCTGTTCAGCTTTCTCTCTGCTTAATGCAACTGTTCGAATGCAATAATCAGAATACTCACCAGATGTAATTACATACACTTTCATTTCATCACGCTCCTTTTTCTCAAAACTGGCATGATAGGTATCGAACCTACGACCCTTCGGTTAACAACCGAATGCTCTACCACTGAGCTACATGTCAAAAACAAAAATTGCATTTTCAGAATATGATTAGGGCTTCCCCTTATTCAATCATGGTAAAAGTCATGTTCTGCCACTGTGATGATAGGTCTGAGCTTCCGAGAGCGACTCTTGGCTTCCTACCACTTTCTAAGCACACATGGGATTGATGCCCATAAATTTCACGGTTCTTTCAGAATATCATAGTTGTATCTTATGTCTTACACCTATTCGCTTTATTTTTATCATGCCATACCGCTACTTTAACGAATTTCTTGTGTTATACTCCGATCTCTCAGATTCAAGGCAAATCAGCTTATTGAGAATTTCCAGTTAGTCCGTAGTCTCTCACACCACTCACATCACTGGATTATTTCTGCACCGCAGACGTCTATTTTACGCTGACCACAAGGATTCTGCTATTGACTTCTCTGTGATGATACACTGCAAGGCATTGTTGACGGTTTCCATCTCCACCAATGGAATCACTTCCAGTGGAAAGAATCAGCTTATCCAATATCTCGAACAAGCCTATCTCGTTACCTTTGCATCTCGGCAGGACTGAAAAATCCATCTGCACCGAGGTAATCATATTTTGAATTTGCAATACGGTTTTTAGTGTATGATAACGCTTATTTGATTTACTATAGTGGATTTGATAATGTTAATAAGTGTTTCTTCAAGAACCGCTTAACTTGAAAAACGCCGTATGAAGGAGTCGAACCTCCAAGTCGTTTCCTACCGAATGTCTAGAAAACATCTCCAATACCATTATTGGAATACGGCTTGCGATGGCGTTTTACCAAAATTACCATCGTTCATGTGTTTGGAACCTACTAAAGCAAGGTAAACTCTTTTTGCAGCCTGTGACTGTCAGTATCTCCGCAAAGATACTGAGTTGAATTCCACGAAACCCGCCAGACCTTGTGACGGTCTTTTATTCAGCTTTCCGCTAGTGGGTAATGAAAGGATAGTGCGCTCATGCCAGCGCACGCATGAAAAAAATCTATCGAAATTTTAACTAATCGGCATAATGTAAATTGGCGTCTTCGCCGTATACGCTTCGTGGATTTCATCAAATACTCCACGTGCTCTATTTTCTGTGTTGTATTGTCCGAGTATCATCTTTGACACACCAACAGAAATTATATATTTTCCATCGACAGATATGTCGTAATTTTCAAATTCAATTGATTTTGTTTTGTCTTGGTTTATTATTCTCATTTTCTCTCATAATCCATGCCGGTTTGATGGTTTCCGGCATGGTTTTTTGTTTAATTACTATAGGTTTTAGTTTTAAAAGCGATCAAGATATAGATTCTGCATTTATTAGGCGGTGGTCGTCCTCTTCTCATTTTAGTCTCCGTGATATATTATTATTCACACCAGTTGAGCATTTACTGGATGGAATCTCATTGATTTGTTTTCTGCCATTTATCTTTGTGTTCCATCTGGCATTCAACCATTTCCCGGATGTTTATTCTCTCTTGCTTTATTCCGTGCCCCTGACGAAATAGCTCACATTCAAGTACGTTTCCACATTTGGAGCATTCATCCGTAATTTCTTTACCAAATATCCGCATCTCTATTCTCCTGCAAGAAATAATGTGATTTTTTCAGCCAATGCATATGCTTCCTTTTCACATCCGCGTCCGTATTCGCAAATTGTCGACCTGATTCCATCAAGCAGCGCATTGTAAAATACATCATGTTTCTGTATTTCATCCGTCACAATCTGACAAGATGTTTCAAGTACGACTTCGTGTGCTTTTTCTTTTATGATTCTATCTTTTTCCATGTTATTCCTCTTACATCAGCTATTTTTAAGCAAAAATGAAAAAGTTTCTAGACTAGGTATTTTCAAACCGCACAATGCACATGTCAGTTGAATCGCAGTGTTTCTGTCTCCGCATTTTTTGTAAAACTCAGAATAAATTCCATAAAACATATTAACAGTTTTTAGCATTTCTTTATCAACCATCAGATAACCCTCCAAAAGTTTTTCACATCTTCTACCATGAACATAGCATTCACAGAGTCTTTATTGTAAAAACAAATGATTTTCACATCTAGGAATCGGAAGGACTCGAACCCTCTTCTCTGTCGCGATCAGTGTTCTACCAGTTGGACTACAATTCCTTAACCGCCGTCTGACGGTTAGCAACAATATTTATCGTGCCGTTCGTTGCACTATGCGGTTATTTAAGGTTCATATCGTTTTACCGCCAATCTACACGCAGCTCTTTTATTCCTCAAGCAGTAGTTGGAGATTTTAGAGTCTTTACTGACTATTTTCCATTAGTTACTACCGTGTCTGCACCTTGAACAGTTACCCAGCCAAATTTGTTTCTTGCCTCAGCTTCTTTCATCCGAATCAGCTCATCCGTAATCGAAGCACTGATGATTTTATTTGACTCAGCTTCAGCCTGAGCTTTCGTAATCTGAATCTGTGCATCTGTTTCAGCCTGAATCTTCTCAGTCTCTTTCTGAACCTTGATTTTTTCCTGTTCAGCTTCTGCTTGCTGCTTTTCTTGTAATGCAGTCACGCGATTATCAATAGCTTCTTTCAGTTTCTTGTCGGGGTGAACATCAATGATTGATGCATCCAGAACTTCAATTCCGTACTTATCGGAAAATTCGCTATTCAGGTAATCAGTCAGCTCAGAATTGAGTTTTGATCTGTTTCCAGAGTAAATATCCATCATGGAGTAATTCGTCGTAATCTCTGAAATTTTCGATTTCAGAACAGGCTTCACACGGCTTTCGATGATATCGTCACCGTCCATACCTTTGAACTTCTTGTATGTATCTACAAGCGTATCCGGGTTGTATCGATATGACATCTGAAAACTGATTGCAATACTTGCATCATCAGAAGTAGCAACCTTAAAAGAGTCATTTCCCTTGCTGCCCTCTCTCTTGTCTTTCGACATTACCAAGATTTCATTACTTGTTGAGAACTCTTTTACTTTTTTCATCGGACCTACAAAATTCAATCCAGGTGAAAGCGTTTCTTTCTGTACTCCATCCCTATACGTGTAGACTATACCAGTCTGTCCAGTCTTAATCAATTTGCACGAACTGACCGTGAACGCTGCACCGATAACAGCTGCAACCACTACTACCGCGACTATTCCTTTTTTCTTCATTCGTCCATTTTCCTCTCTTTAATTTCTTTTTCTGCTTTCGCATTATCTTTAAGGATTGAAAGTAAGATTTTATTTCCTACCCAAGCCAAAAGCATTCCGATAATCAAAAATACAGTTAAGGCACCTACAAATACTACAAACATCTTAACTCACCGCCTGTGCTACAAAATATAATAAATTTCCAATAGATATTAACAACAATCCTACCGTGATTCCAATGTTGATTCCATCCCTACGAGCTTTCAACATGAAGTACAGCATAGAAGTAAACATTGCTACCATTATCAAATTTGCAATCAAGAAAATTAAGTTGATTATCATTTTAGATATCTCCTTCTCATTGGCAATCCGTGAAGTTTTCTCCAGTTATTATCAGCTCGCCGCCCTAAAATCATCCGTCTGATTTCTGGCGGTATCTTACGTATATTAACTGTAATGCTCAACGCTTTTCCATCGAACGGAAGAAGATCCTCTACGGAAATATCCGGCGATATATCATCAACAAATATTTGATTTCTTGTTACCGGGATATAGCTGTTTTTATGTTCATCGAAAATAAATAGTGAATCATTTCTTTCATCTTCGCCCATCAAGGAAACCTCCTAAATTGCATTCACGCTCTGAAATGCCTTAATCATCTTCGGAAACTGAATGGCTACCCAGTCAACAATTGTCTCTTCGTGCCCGAACTGTTTGTAATGTTCGTAATTTGATTGAAGTCCGCTTTCAGCAAGGAAAGCATGTATAATCTCATGCCGTAGCTGCTTTCGCATCAGTTCATCAAAATCTCCAACTTCATTTACATTGTCGTCCCTGATTCTAATTTCTCTCGATGTGTAATCGCAATAACCATCAATATCTTTATCTTTGAATGGTTCCCTAATCACTTTATATTCAGTTCCAAGAATATTTACTGTTGTCATTTTCAAAGCATCTCCTACAGGTATTTGAGAATCAAACTAATAACTGCTATAACCGCAATCACAAATGTAATCATGTAAGTGAATCCAATAATCATAAACAATATCTTCTCACCTGTTTTGTAATTGGTTGTACAAGTAAGCCTGAATTTATTACTGGCACTTAAAGTATTGAAATATACTCTCGCAATGATATAAAGAGCTATGTCGATAACTAATAGAATTAAGGTGATTTTGATTAGCATATTGATTCTCCTTTAGCGGGGGGGGGCTTTTTGTTTTTTTGGGAATTCGGAGGACTTAGTAGTGGCTTTTTCAAGTTCTCATTTAACCCCCTCCCCCGTTTGATCTGTATTTTTCAATCTATACGACAAACACTTATTTGTCACATACATAAGCATCGTTTTTCTACAGGTTCGTTTAATTTCGTAATGTGTTCAATGATTTATTTTATCATTTTGTTTTCTGCGCATTGAAATATTAAAATATATCAATCTTTTTCTTTGATTCCTTCCGGTTCTACGGGTCCGAGCCTTGGCAGCTGTTGCGCTGTGAGCATTGGCTCACGTTCTTTTTCTCTGCTGACGCCTGGTAGGTTCCAACTGTGCCAGTGATTAAGTGACGGTAGAACCTTCATTGGGTTCGTCTTGTGATCTTGTAACATAGCTTCTAAACTCTGCTCATTGTCAGACATTATCAGTTTAGCGATATCTAATCTCTGACTATTTAATATTTTACTATCATTTGTCCCCGCAAGATACTGACTATCACTATTCCAGTTATACAATGTCTGTCTATTTATTCCAGTAAAATCTAAGAACCCTTTAATATTTAATATCTGATTGTGGCTCAAACATATGTGTTTATATATATTATATGCATTCATCACCTTATCAGCATCATAAGATACATCGGTCATATTGATATATAATAATAATCTATTAGGCTTTATGACAGTATCATGTATCGTGTTTATAATATCCAGCCATACCACAGGCGGTATGTTACTCTCGTCAATTCCTGCGTCGATACAATAATTTGTGATCAGGTCTTTTACTACAGTCTTGAGATTATCCGGAGTTATAGCCATGCACAAATCATCGTCAGATTGTAATTCTTGTTCTTTCTTTCTCCTTGCCATGTTCTACACCTCCACACCTAAAAAAATAACGCCCACAAATAGATCTTGGTACTGATCCATCTGTGAGCGTGTTACACTTCTTTCTTGCCGTCCTTGCTCTCTTCTCCTATCCTTTGCAGCTGTTCATTCCCTCACACGGCATCCGGGACAACTTGCAAGTAATCATACTAGCGGGATTCGGTTCTGTTATTGATATATATAATACACAACAAAAGAGAAAAATACAAGTGCAATGCCTAAAGTTTTTGAGAAATTGTAATTCGTGGCGATGCGTGGCAATTTGCACTTTGATTTTGCGACTTTTTCTGGGTATATTCTGAGAACCTCGAAGAGGTTTGAAGAATATATCTCTTTTTAATTCTAAATCTTAATCTAAATCTATATCTAAACCTAAATCTATATCTGTGGAAACATTTCGGAAACAATTTGTATACATTTTGGAAACATTGTACCCACAAGCAAAAAAAGACAGTCGTTATTGACTGCCTTTTTCTTGATCTTTTTTATGTTCTAAATAATACTTATCTGATAGCTCTTTGATTGCTTTCTTTTTTGCTTTGTTACTGCATTCTTTACTGCAATATTTTTCACGAAGTCCTTCAAACTTCTTGCCACATACCGGACAAATTTTTTCAAATGGTTCTTTAGAAAAACCGTGATAACGTCTATAGTTCCCTTTTCTGTCCTGCTCTCTTTTTCGCTCTATTCTGCACTGTTCGCTGCACACTTCAACGCCATTTGCAGACAGAAATTCTTGACCGCATACAGTACACTTTCTTATCCTAGGCATTGATTGCACCTAATTTTTTTTCTATAGCCTTAACCGTCTTGAATTCTATGTATCTGCGTTCCAGGTATTCGCCATCACTTTCGTATATGGTTCTTCTGAAATCGTCATACAGTCTACAAATTTGCGTAAACTCTCCAGACATATAATCTTTTGGCAGTACAAAAAGGTCAACACCAACAAATACGTGTCTGTTATTCTCAATGTCGTTTACTGTGGCGTCAACTATTGCCAGCCTTTCACTTACATGGTTTCCGCGCTCAACTCCATCCATAAATTTGCTTACCTTTTTCGCTATCTCTTCGTGCGTTAATCCTTTTTTAAATTCCATATTTCATACCTCCGAAAAATTATATTTTCCGCTCCCGCGGTCTTGATTTATTTTAATCTGCGAACTGTTCAAGAAATTCGTTTACATCTTCCAGCGATCCAAGCTCTACCTTTTCACTGTTCGGATTATCGCTATAGAAAAATGTTTCGCCATCTTTCCAAAATGTAAAAGAGCTATCATTGTACACCTGGAAAGCTTTTTCCGTAAGCTCGTTCGTTCCTGTAAATTCATATCTTTTCATTTTCACTTCTCCTCTCTGGAATCTGTTTTTCTGTTCCTTACAAGTATTATTATACTTTATTAAACTATTCTTGTCAATATATTATTAAACTATTCTTTCATTCTTTCAAGTTCTTTCTGAACGCAATCAAGAACAAACCCGGATATTTTCATTCCCTTCAGTTCGGCAGCCTTCTTGATCTGGTCTTTCGTTCCTCTAGGTGCCATCACTGTGATCCTGTCATAGTTATCTTTCTGATATTGTGCGATATAGCTTAATTCTTTTTCTTTATCTTTGAACGCCATTGTTAAACTCCTTTCTTATCTATAATGCTATTATACATTATTAAACTATGCTTGTCAATTTAGTTTGCTTATTTTCTTTATTATATAATAAGAAGAAAAAATATTTTCAAATTATTAAACTATGCTATTGACGTATTTATTAAACTATGCTATATTATAACCATAGAAAACAACAAAACAAAAGCCGACCGGAACAGCTGGAAACTAAACCCGATCGGCACCAATCAAAAGAAAGGTAGATCTATTATAGCATAGGTCAAAGGGAAAAGAAAATGAAAAAAATATCACACAAAGCACTAAAGGAACTCGGAAATAATCTGAATGGAATTTATCTCGATGTAAATATTTATACATTCGAGAACGCAGAACACTATATTTCACGTCTTTCGAATTTCAACGAGGAAAGCGGAGTTTGCTGCCATAAAGTAAACGAGATTATAGACGAAATCAAAAAAAGATTTCCAGGCGCTAAGGGATGTAATGTAGATTCTTTGTATTATGCATCCGGTTTATATGGTTGTATCGGGAGACTTTCAAAAGTCACCGTTTTAAATTCCAACTGGGAGCGCACCGGTGAAACATTTTACATTTATTTCTAGGAGGGCGAACAAATCAATTATAAAAAAAGGAATAACGAGCTTAATTAGCAACCACCCGCCCCGGAGGAACGAAGGCAGAAAGGAAAAGGCATGGAAAGAAGTTTTTTGATCCGTTTGAATGACGGAACAACAAAATAATTAGAGAGTCTGAAGCGATTGAAAATGCATTGAAGCAGAAAGCGGAAGGAATCAAGCCGCACTATGCATTTTTTGACTACAAGACACGCGAAGCAGTGACCGCGCCGGGCTGGTTAATATGGAGCACACGGGAAGACGGTTGCGGTGTAGTATATCGCCGGATTGATGGTAAAATGATAGTAGCAACAGGATTCCAAGGAGATTTCTGTTATATATAGCCGGACGCGTTCCGGCTTTTTTTGATGCCATAAAAAGAGACGATTCCGGCACGATATCGGCGCCGGTTTATTGTCTCTTGCTGTGATCTGGCGGACGTGTAGCAGCTCCAGACCGAAGAGAAAGAACCGATAAGACAAAAAAGAATTGATTTTATATCTATTTTGTAGTATGGTAATGGTAACTACAAGCTTGTATTTGACGTTTTAAGGGTTTTGTGCGTGCTAAGTGATAACTTATGCCTTGATGCATTTATACGCCTTGCATCGTCAAATAAGAGCGGAACAGGCACAAAATAACAGTATATGCATATATAAAAAATATGTTCAAGAAGTCGTCTAACTGAACGTCTTCCCGGACATATTTTTTGTTTGCAAAAAAATTGCATATTTTGTTTTGGGGTGTGAAATTTTTTTAGAAGGGCAGTAGTGGCTAGAAAAACTCCCTTAAAACGCGCGACTTTTTCGGATTTTTGAAAAAATGTTTTTTATTTTTCTTCCAAGTCAGCTCTCATATCATCACTTATGGAGCAGATATATATACCTGGCTGTATTTCTTTCAAATCGCATTTCATAATCTCTGCCATAGGCTTTTCTTCTTCCAGAATCACCCTCTGTAAGCTCGTATTCAGTACCGCAAATTCATTTTTTGGTGCTCTTCCTATAAACTTACATTCAGCATTGTAAATCGCGTATCCGTCCGTTTCAGAGCGATAGTATGTTGCATCTTCTGGTAACTTATATCCCATCTGCTACACCTCACTTTCAAAATTAGCTTTGGCAATTGTTTCCCTTCTGAGCGATTCTTTTTCTTCGTCAATCGGAACTTCCTCGCCATTCGCTTTTTTCCTGATTTTTTCCACGTATTTTTTGTACCATTCTTCCTCTTCTTTCTTGCTTGCTTCTTCTTTCTCTTTCTTCTTTCTGGCAGTTTCTTCTTTCATGATCCTGTTATTTTCCGATTTCTCGTTAAGCATTTCCTGAAGCTGTTGAATGGTTATTTTATTTTCTTTCACATTGGTTTCCGGCACTGATTCAGCGGAAATAACTTCCTTTTTTTCAGGTGTTTCGGTGCTATTTTCCAGAGATTTGAGCATTCTTGCTACAGCTTCGTTAACAAAAGCGTTATACGTATAGCCGTATGATGTTATTTTTTCCTTTGTTCCCTTTGGCAAAACAATGCGGAATACCTCTCGCTCCTTTTCGTACTTACGCACAGCTTTAATTTGAGAATCCAATGTCTTTTTCATAGCATCATTTCCTTTCTGAATATAACTCATGTTATATAACTACCATTATATAACGGAAGTTAGCATATTACAAGTATAACTTCCGTTATAATATGATTGCATGAAAAGCCTTGATTTTACAGTTGTTTTACATTTTATTTGCATAATTGTATTTATATAACTCCTGTTATATAACTTCCGTTATATAAATACCGTTATATCATTTATTTATCCATCTTGTAGCTATAAGTAAAGTTAAGAATTTCCTGTGCACGTTCTCCCATATCTGGGAAGAAATCAAGCAAATCAACGTCTTTTTCAAGCTTATTTCCCGTCTGTTCCTCATATATTTCCTTTGCTATCAAAGTATCAAAGAAATTATTCAAGTATTCAAACAGAAAATCCAGAAATTCTTCCACGGAACAATACATTTTAACAGCGCATGGTTTTATCTTCCAAAGGTTCTTCCGATACCAGTTTTTCGCCGGTGGTGCTGGACAATTCGCCACATTTGGCACTTTTCCATTGGTTTCAAGGCGTTTTCCGGTTATTTCATGCTCCATTTCGTGAAATCTGTTGATATATCAACAGATTTCACGAAATGGAGC
>OJMG01003697.1_pt1 | contig 11314 bp, 8 predicted proteins | sample 1597141 | NCBI WGS metagenome assembly OJMG01 (sample SAMEA2452119, study PRJEB22498) | human gut metagenome | biome: human feces; feature: human gut; material: feces | place: Australia | collected 2012
TAAAATAAAAGAAGCAGAAGAGTTGTATTCTTTGGAAAGTCGCATTTTCCTCGAAACCACGGGAATTTATCATTACCCACTCTTCTGCTATCTTCGTGATAAGGGTTTTAACTGCTCGGTTATTAATCCTATCATCACTAAGAATAGCACAAATATCAACATACGAAAAGTACATAATGACCGTTTTGATTCTAAAAAAGCTGCTTTAGTTGGCTTGAAACCAGATTTAAAGGTTTCACTTATGCCATCAGACCTTGCTCTAAACTGCCGTAATCTGTGCCGTGAATACTATGATTTAATGGATAATCGCAGTGCCTATGTGAATAAGCTTCAGGGTGAATTATGTATGGCGTTTCCACAGTATCTTGACATCTTTTCCAAGGTTACTATCAACACTTCTCTTACATTGTTGGAAACTTATACCTCTCCCTCCGCTTTTCTTGAAGCAGACAGGCAAGAGATTATTGATATCATCAGATCAACAGCTCGATTTGGACTTACATATGCTCAGAATAAGTATAATGCCATAGTTCAGGCGGCAACTGATGCAAATCAGTTTGGGTACATCATAAACAGCAACATCAAACGTATTCGCCTTTATATCAGCTTCATACGTAAATATGATGAAGAAATCAACCGCATTCTTGAATCGCTCCATGAGCTTGTTGATGCTAATGAAGATGCCGACTTTGTCAAGCAGATTCATTTGATTGAAACTTTCAAAGGTGCTGGTTTCTTGTCTGCTGTATCCATTATGGGTGAAATCGGTGACTTTTCAGCATTTTCAAAGCCCAAACAACTTTTCGCTTATTTTGGTCTTGATCCAGCCGTAAAGCAATCCGGTAAATTTGAAGGTACAAAAGTTCAAATGTCTAAGCGTGGTTCCGCCATCGCCAGACTTGTGATTCACACGTTAACCCTACAAAGCATCAGTATCTCCCGTAATGGAGAAGCTAAAAATCCAGTTCTTCGTGAGTACTACCTCAAGAAGTGTGACTCAAAACCAAAGCTCGTAGCAATGGGAGCTGTTTCCCATAAGGTATGCAATATGATATTTGCAATACTCAGAGATAACAAACCATTCAAAATCATTGCTCCTCAGGAGCATATCAAACAATACAATTCTGCTAAATGCGACATAGCTGCATAAAATACTATAAACCCAATGAATCAATATCTTTCAAAAAACGATATTTTCACCAAGGGGAAAGTCCGCCCTTTTTTAGTCAGAAAATAAAATAGATTTTTTCTCATTTAACTATTGACATTTATTAGCTGGACTTCGTTTATTATAGCAAACATTTGTTTGTTTTTCAACCCTTGCTGTAAAGCTATACATTCCCCACTATTTGGACAGTTACTGTTCACACCTAACAGTATGACCAGCGACGCTCTCCTAGGTGGATTACCACCACAGCGTAAGGGCCGTAAGCCCCGCCCGGCGTGGTGCACACGGACTCTCGTGAGAGCGCATAGCGAAGCTGTTTAGATACTGTAGGATTATGCCCATGAAGCACAGAAATCCGCAGCCATGGACGGCTGGGGAAGGCGTTATGCGCCACGGACGGCGCATAAAAGCCGGTTTCGTCGAGCATTGAAAACCCAAAAGCATAATCCGTACAGTATCTTAACAGCGCAGCGTAGCGAAAACGAGAGTCCGTGTGCACCACAACCGGGCGGAGCTTACGTCCCGAACTCAAAAAAGCCACCCCAGGCATAACACCCGGTGTGGCTTTAAATCATGTATTATGAAATTATTTGAATCACCTAATGTGAATCAACACTGCTATATTGCAGAACAAATCTACTCGCAAAGCTTAGAAAACTCATCCGCAACAAACTGAACCTTGGTTCCGATAATAACCTGAACAGAATTCTTACCAGGCTTCATAACGCCTGCAACACCTGCAGATTTAATCTTCTTGTCATCAACCTGAGTGATATCCTTAACCTCAAGTCTGAGTCTTGTGATGCAGTTGTCAATGCTTGCAATATTGTCTTTGCCACCGCAGCCCTCAAGAATAGTCTTTGCAACTGCTGTGTAGTCATTGTTAGAAAGCACTGCCTTCTTCTCTGCCTCGACATCATCGTCCTCTCTACCAGGGGTCTTAAGATCCCATTTCTTGATAGCGAAATAGAATACAATGTAGAATACGATAAAAGCTGCGATTCCAAGAGGAATGATGAGCCATGTCTTTGCTGCAGCCGGAAGTGAAGATGAGAATAATAAATCCATCGCGCCGGCTGAGAATGAGAAGCCTGCTCTAAATCCAAGAGCTACTGTAATCATTGTGAAAATACCATAAAGTAAAGCATAAATCACATAGAGAACAGGAGCAAGGAACATAAATGCAAACTCGAAAGGCTCTGTAACACCACAGATGAATGCACAGATAGCTGCAGAAGCAAGGATACCGATGGCAGCCTTTTTCTTAGCAGGCTTTGCACACTTAACCATGGCAAGTGCTGCACCAGGAATACCAAACATCATACATGGGAAGAAACCTGACATGTACATTCCGAGGCTCCATGAAACATCCTTTGATGTCTCGCCATTCCAGAAATGAGAGAGGTCTCCAAGTCCGATAGTATCGAACCAGAATACGTTGTTTAATGCGTGGTGTAATCCTGTAGGGATTAACAGACGGTTCAGGAATGCATAGATACCTGCGCCGACTACGTCAAAACCAACGATTGCTTTACCGATAGCTACAAGAGCACCGAAAAGTAATGGCCATACAAACAGTAATACTACAGATACAAGGATTGAAACAACACCTGCGATAATTGCTACGCAACGCTTGCCGCTGAAGAATGACAGCCAGTCAGGAAGCTTTGTATCCTTAAATCTGTTGTAACACAAAGAACCAATAACACCGGCTAAGATACCGATAAATGGGTTTGCAATCTTGTCGAATGCAAGTGTCTTTGTAGCGCTGTCAGCGATAGATGGCATGATTTTTGTAACAAAGTCTGTAGACAGGAGTGTTGTCATCATCAGCCATGAAGCTAAAGCTGCAATACCGCCGGTACCGTCGTTCTTTTCCGACATACCGACACCAACGCCGATTACAAAAAGGATGGCCATGTTGTCAATCAAAGCGCCCCCTGCTTTAACTAAAAACAGACCTATTAAATTACGTACACCCTCGATGTCACCACCCTGCATGGTTGCAGGACATAAATAATATCCAATACCCATGAGGATACCACAGATAGGAAGTACTGCTACGGGAAGCATTAAAGCTTTACCCAGTTTTTGAAGAAATTTCATAAATTTCCCCTCCTTTACATTATGTATACTAAACTGGAGATACTCCAATAAAGTTCGTTATTATTATATAATTATATTCAAATCTACGCGAGACTTAAAATCTCATCACCGGCGGATACATCCCCCTCTTTGAGCATCTTTATCTCACTATAATCAGCAGTGTTGCCAATTAAGACTGGAGTAATGACATTAAGATCTGCTGCCTTAATCTGCTCCAGGTCAGCCTCCATCAAAAGGTCGCCCTTCTTCACCTGATCACCAACAGAAATATGCGATGTAAAAGGAGCACCCTTTAGTATCACTGTATCCAGACCAATGTGCAAAAGCAACTCGACTCCCTGAGTGGTCGTCATGGTAAAAGCATGCAGCGTATCAAATACAGCTGTCACCTCACCATCCGCCGGAGCGTAAAACCTGCCCTCAGAAGGAATCACGGCCACGCCGTCTCCCAATATCTTCTCAGAAAAGGTAGGATCCGGAACCTCTGTAATAGGAACCACTCTGCCGTTGCACGGAGAACAGATCACCTTTCCCTTTGACTTATTCTTGAAAAAACCTAACATGATATCTCCTTTCCGTCGATATACACACTCACAATATCCAAATCATCATTGAGAAGCACAAAATCTGCTCTCTTTCCTGCAGAAATGCTGCCTGCTTCATCATAGATGCCAATCTCCTTAGCCGGATTGGCTGTAGCACACATAATAGCCTCCTCAAGCGGAATACCTGCCTGCCTTACTGTGAAACGCATACAATCCATCAGATTGGTTGCCGAGCCTGCAATTGTCCCATCATGGAGTGTAGCAAGCGGACCTCTGACCGTCACTGCCTGTCCACCGAGTGTATACTCGCCATCCTCAAGCCCGGTGGCTCTCATGCTGTCACTTATTAAAATCATGCGCTTCGCACCAAACATGGCAAATGTTGCCCTGATAACCGACGGGTGAATATGCACACCGTCACAAATGAGCTCTGCATGACACTTTTTTGAATCTCTCACAGCCCCGATAACTCCGGGATTCCTGTGATGAAGCGGTGGCATCGCATTATACAAATGTGTAGCATGGCTTGCACCATGTTCAATAGCCTCTACTGCGGTGTCATAATCAGCCGCTGTGTGTGCTATTGAAACCACAACACTTCCTCTTACCCTGTCTATAAAATCAATCGCGCCCGGCTCCTCCGGAGCGATATCTACAAGCTTTATCAAGCCATGGGCCGCATCCTGAAGCTCACAAAAATAATCATAATCACATCGCATGATATTCTCTGCCGCCTGTGCGCCCTTTTTAGAAGGACTGATAAAAGGTCCCTCCATATTGATACCTACAAGATGTGCACCACCATGATAATTATAATCACCGGCATTTTTCATGACACTCAAAAGCTCATCCTTTTGAATGGTCATAGTAGCCGGACACACGCTCGTCACTCCGATAGAAGCCTCGTATGCTGTAATCACATCAAGTGCCTCTTTGGTGCCGTCACACATATCAGCTCCCTTGCATCCATGAAAATGAATATCCACAAGACCCGGTATCATGATAAGACCTGATGCATCTATAATCTCCTGCTGTGTGCTGTCAGCAGCCGCATCCGTGTCAGCTGTTCTCTCCAAAACACTGTCAAAACGGCCATCCTTAACGACAACATCACCTTGCATAAAGCTGCCATCCTCTGTAAATACCCTTGCATTTTTTATTAACATATACATGTACCTTCTCAACTAAAAAACATCTACAGCCTGCTCAGTGCAGCCTCATCCGCTACAAGCGTAACATCATTGTGCAGCTGCAATACAGAAGCCGGCACCTGTGGTGTAATCGGTCCAAAGAAAGCCTTGTGCACAATCTCTGCCTTATCCTCACCACTTGCAATAATAAGAATCTTTTTAGCCTGCATGATGGTCTTGATGCCCATTGTATAAGCCTGCTTCGGAACATCATCAGCCGATGCAAAGAAGCGCTTATTGGCCTCAATAGTAGACTCTGTCAGATCCACACAGTGTACCTGCTTGTCAAAAGACTCGCCCGGCTCATTAAAACCGATATGACCATTGTGCCCGATACCAAGAAGCTGTAAATCAACACCGCCAAGAGACTGAATCAGCTCTGTATAGCGCTTGCACTCCTTCTGTGGATCCGGCTCCATGCCGTTTGGCAGGTGAGTATTCTCAATCGGAATATTCACATGATCAAACAAATTCTGATGCATAAAATAATAGTAGCTCTGGTCATTCTCACGGCTTAATCCCTTGTACTCATCAAGGTTCACCGTCATAACCTCTGAGAAGTCCAAATCCCCCTTCTTGAACCACTCAACGAGCTGCTTATATAAACCGACAGGTGTAGAGCCTGTAGCCAGTCCCAATACACAATTAGGCTTCATAATCACCTGTGCCGATATGATATTTGCAGCCTTTCTGCTCATATCTGCATAATCCTTAGCATTATATATTCTCATGAAAAATCCCTCCAATTCGTAAAATATATCCAATACTATCTGCACAACCTTCAAATGTGCTGTTCAATTGCATATATGCATTTTACCTTATATAGGACATTTTGTCCAGTACTTTTTGTCACATTTTGCATATTTTATAAAAAAAACATTAAATTTTAATGCGGTAAAGTGGTAAAATTGCATAAAAATTCACTTCACCCGAATCTATAATTATTCACCTACCACCCTGCATCTCTTTCTGCAGAACTAAAATAACCCGTTACACTTATATCTAGTATAGCGGATTACCCTGTAACATAAAATTATTTATAATCTTGAGTGTCCAGCCATAGACCATCATACTGTCATTATTAAGAGAAAATGACAGCATATTTTTATCAGAGAGCAGTGAATTACTTTGTCCCATATGTCAGAAAGGCGGTCTTGTCTTCCGTGATTAGCATTGTAAGCCGATAAGCATAAAAGAAACCATCGCAGGAATTTAGCTTAGTTAAAGCGTTAAATTCTGCGGTGGTTTTAATTATGCAGTCTTTTTAATTTCTATATCCATAATACCAATACCAATATAGCGCGTTCACAAGATTTTTTAATTCCTCAGATGAATTTCCGCTATTAATGACCTTCTGTGAATAGCTGAACGGACCATAGTCCAGCTCGAAAATACAGGCCTTATTCTTTTCGGTGACTTTGCATGCATAATTACTATTCAGGTTGCGTACCATTATTCCGTTTATATCTACACAATATACCCCATCTGAAGCCTTTTTAGGTGTCAGACTGACTTCATTGCCATCTGCATTAACATAGCTGAACTTGTAATTGTTTATATCACAGCCTTCGTTCACCATAAAATAATGTCTTACTGTCATTTCAGACTTACATATCAGAGAGCTTCCGTAATATGTCAGTCCATTACTCTGACTATTTGCACTATCTGTTTTAATAACAGCCTTATATGCAGCAAAATCAGCTGCTGCGACAATTTTATCAGTATCGCTTAAAATAGCGTTTGCCGGCTTATCAGTGTTATATTTAAAGAAGTTCTGCGCTGCGGTTCCATAGTTTAAGAGTGCCTTCACCAGCTTAATGGTTTCTTCCGGATACTCGTTTGATTTTGACAGGAGCTCGGTGGCATATTCTTTTACACTGTATAAATACTCTTCCTCGGTCTTGTTATCAATCACTATTCTTGTCTCGATAGTATCAGACATCTGTGCCGCATTCACTGGACATGAGAACTTGTATAAGGTTTTACCGTTCTCATTTACCTCAGCGGCGTCACTCGCATTAAGCTTATATGTCTGACCACCGATTTTAAATTCCAGATAAGCATCATGCTCAAACACCGAATCAGACATTTCCATGTAATAGTTTACATCGATGTTGTCTTTAAGGGTTATGCTTCTGCCATACAAGCTGACCTCAGGACTCTTTGAAGCGTATTCAGCTGTAAATGTAAAGCTCTTTGCACTTCCTGTAGCATTTAACGTTACCGCTGCTTTGTCTGTAGTCCATGTCATTTGATTTATCGCATACGCTATAATACCATTTTGAATGCCCGAAATACTTGGTGGATAAGAAGCATTGTCCGCTGTTATTTCAAACTCTGTCTTTCCTGCATCCAGATTTTTCTGAATCCTGTCTGAGTATGCTTTTGCCCACTTTGCGGCATCTCCTGTCCTTACAAAATAATTGTCGGCAAGGCTTGTCGAACGCGTTGCATACGTGTCTGTGGTATAGATTTTGCTATGCCCCGGATGTGCTATGGCCATCAGCTCATCCGTCAGCCCAAAATACAAATGTCTCTGGTCAAAGCTATACCAATTATCGCTGCTGTCATCCCAGGTGCAGTCCGTCTGATACCACTGTCCGTCCAGCTTCATGGCATTCCAGGTGTGTCCATCATAGGTATCCCTTGTCTCGCTGTTTTCTATTCCTGCTGCAGTAAGGAGCTTTGCATATGCACTCTCATACGACTGACAGGTGCCAAGCCCTCTGGTCAGCGCACTCTCAGCCGAAGACCATTTCAGGGTTTTATCATACTCAAGCTGGTCAAGCAGCCAGTCATGCAGTCAAAGGGCTTTTGCATACTCTGAGCCATCAGTTTTGCTGTTGCACTCAGCTACTGCAGACCGGACAATCGAGTCAACACTCGGGTATTTATCATCCGATACGCTTATATTAAAATTCACTCGCAAGTAAGTTACCTCTGCTGCTGTATCCATCACATAAAACCTAAAGTTATAGGTACCGGTAGCAGTCATGGTAAATGTATAATCGTTTGAAGCACACTCTGATGTATAATTCATCCACTCACCGCGGCTTGGATCCGCTACTGATTCGAATGCCCATTGATTTGGGCTCGAATAGCTCGGTGCATCCATTCTGAATTTATAGTTTCCTGATCCGCCTGTTGCAGACACATGGAATATGGTCGGCTGTCCCAGTACAGGATCATTCCATTCTGCTTTTAGTGTCACAGCACCTGACGTGTCCTCCTTGCTATGCGCATATGTAGTCGACTCATCCCATGATTTTTCAGTCATAGGATACTGCGCGTTAAACTCAGCAGACGTATAATCCAGACAATGACTGCCTGCCACCGGCCACGATTCACGGGTATGATCTCTAAAATCAGCTTCTGATTTCAACAGAAACTCATTATATGTGGCCGCATCCTGTCCATCCCAGGTACAATCCACATTATAGTATTTGCTGCCGATTCGCACTATATTCCACGCATGTGGTCCTCCATTTCCGGTACCACTGATAATTCTGACCGACAGCCCTGCTTCCTTGCACAGTCTGTAGAAAAGCACGGCATATCCCTGACAGACAGCTTTTCCGGTGCAAAGAGCGCCATAAGCTGTATATATCTGTTCTTCTTTTGAATTGTATTCATAATCGACACGATTGCAGATATAATCATGAATCTTTGTAATCTTTTTGGCTTCGCTGAGACCATTAAGCTGCAGTTTTGCCATTGCCACAGCCACAGCCTCTGTCAGCTTTGCTTCCTGCTCCGCATTAGAATGATATGCCATGGTATATTTTATATATCCTGCAGTACTGTATGAAACATTACAGCCTGCATATCCATACAAAAGTGCATCCCCCTCCTGTCCGGTAGAGCTATCGTCGCACTTCATTGCATCATATAATAAATCCCAATATAGCCCATCCTTGTGTGAAGTAAACCAAGATTCCGGAAAATTCAAGTTTATTTCCGTTTCTCTGCTAACCATCTGCTTTCTGAGATATAAAACGGCACTGTCATAATCCGAAAAATACTGTCCTGTGGATGACCCAAAGAGCTGCTCATCATTTGATGAGTCAAGTTTTTTCTTTAAATCATCAATGCTGATAACATCCTCATACAGTGGATTTACCGCATAGATAGTATTTTCCTCCGGTTTCGTGACCTCTGATTGGTTGCTCGAAGCTTTGACGCTTTCCATTGTCGTTACTTCACTTGCCTCTACAATAGTTGATGGAACCATTGTAATCAACATAATGAATGTTAAAACAAGGCTAATTAGTCTTTTGTTCATACGTTGTTCCTCCCGACTTCTGCCATTATAAAACAGCATTGCATTGTTTCAGTTTATTGATAACTTATAGTTCCATATTACTATTTTATTATGCATGTTGCAATAATTTAATTAACAATTATTGGGTTTCCTTAGCCTGTGTATCATTTCTTTCTATTTCATTGATTATTTCATGTGATCATATTATAGATCTACTTATCGAACATGATGCACAACAAACGATAAGCTTGTGATGGAATAACATTTAATAAAAGAAACCACCGCAGGAATTTAGCTTAGTTAAAGCGTTAAATTCTGCGGTGGTTTTAATTATGCAGTCTTTTTAATTTCTATATCCATAATACCAATACCAATATAGCGCGTTCACAAGATTTTTTAATTCCTCAGATGAATTTCCGCTATTAATGACCTTCTGTGAATAGCTGAACGGACCATAGTCCAGCTCGAAAATACAGGCCTTATTCTTTTCGGTGACTTTGCATGCATAATTACTATTCAGGTTGCGTACCATTATTCCGTTTATATCTACACAATATACCCCATCTGAAGCCTTTTTAGGTGTCAGACTGACTTCATTGCCATCTGCATTAACATAGCTGAACTTGTAATTGTTTATATCACAGCCTTCGTTCACCATAAAATAATGTCTTACTGTCATTTCAGACTTACATATCAGAGAGCTTCCGTAATATGTCAGTCCATTACTCTGACTATTTGCACTATCTGTTTTAATAACAGCCTTATATGCAGCAAAATCAGCTGCTGCGACAATTTTATCAGTATCGCTTAAAATAGCGTTTGCCGGCTTATCAGTGTTATATTTAAAGAAGTTCTGCGCTGCGGTTCCATAGTTTAAGAGTGCCTTCACCAGCTTAATGGTTTCTTCCGGATACTCGTTTGATTTTGACAGGAGCTCAGTGGCATATTCTTTTACACTGTAAGTGTATTCATTTCCACTATTACCATCCACCACCATTTTAGCTTTAACCGTATCTGACATCTGTGCAGCATTTAGCGGACATGCAAACTTATATATAACCTTTCCGTTTTTCTCAACAGGGATTGCATCGTTTACGCTGACCTTATATGGCTGGCTATTATTCACCGTAAACTCCATATATGCGTTGCTGTTTGATTTGATACTTTCAGGAAGCTCCATATAGTAGTTCATATCAATATTATCTTTTAAAGTAAGGCTCCTGCCAACAAGCTTCTCAGAATCTTTTTCTACATTATTGGCAGTAAATGCTTTAATACAGAAATTACCACGCGTATTCTGATAATTCCAACTGCGGGAATATGCCAACCCTGTCCCATAGAAATAATAGCTTGCCGTATTATCACTTGACGCATGATTCTCCCACACCATTTCATTATTATAATTTACATCACCGGTCATCGCTGCCTCAATGTCAATGGCAGGTGTATCAGTAGTCACTACAACCGAATAGCTTGTCCCAGGCTTCAGATTAACCGCTGCTTTAAGTGGAATGGTATATACTCCGGCATAGGTTGTCTGCCCTGTAGTGGTAGCAGTCTCCTGCTTTGTTCCGCTGGTTGGCTTTGTCTTATCCTTTAAATCTGTATAAATCTCTATTGTATAATTCACATTTGTTTTAGATGTAATAGACATGGAAACTGCTTTTAAGTCCTCAGAAGATACTCCCTGTTTTGCCTGAGTAGTAAAAACATTGGCCAATTTTCTGTAACCGCTTTGATGGGCTACATTTAATCCTCCATCAACCTGATAATTGTTATCATATCCATCATTAGCAGAAAAATCAAACACCCAAGCCGTATCGGATAAAGAAAACGTTTCATATGACATCCAAAAATAACTCTGATTATAATATGAACCGGTTCCGTCTCCCCAACTATTACGAATAAGCCATGCACCATCTTTTTCAGGTTTAACACCGTCTCTGAAATTATCTTTAGAATAGTTATCATCCCATCCAACAACCATTACCGCATGACCTGCTCTGTTATTTGTTTTATCATTATAACTGTTATTTATGTAATG
>OJMG01003704.1_pt1 | contig 11296 bp, 13 predicted proteins | sample 1597141 | NCBI WGS metagenome assembly OJMG01 (sample SAMEA2452119, study PRJEB22498) | human gut metagenome | biome: human feces; feature: human gut; material: feces | place: Australia | collected 2012
GACCGGAAGGCAATATCTCCGTGGAGAAGTTCAATGTCTATAAGGAGAAGGACGAACAACGTGCCGACTATGGCAAGTATAAGTTCTATGCGCAGATTGGAGATTCCAAGATGTCGACAGTGGCTTCCCGTCAGGACTTGAACGCTTACTTTGACCGTGTGATGACTCCTGCACAACTTGTTGAGAAAAACTTCGGGGAACGTCTGCATCTGAAATCCGCTTACGAGAAATACCGGCTTCCCGAAGGCATTGACCCGAAGGGTGTGCGTGTGGCGAAAGATCGGGGTGACAACAAGTGGAAGGTATCTGTGGATATGGGCGACAAGGGTCGTACCACGAAGCATGAGATTTCCTTTGATGACGGGTACTCCCTCTTCAAGGCAAAGACCGCCACACGGGAGCAGATTGCAGCTAAGTACCTCAATACGGAAATCAGCGGTATGCTTGCTGCTAAGTCCGTGAAGATGGAGAAGTCTGCATCTATGAAAATGTAACAAAATCAAATATTCGTTTAACGATTAAAGAATTATAAGAAATATGTCAGTAAAAATGAATCATGAGGAGTTGGTGGAACTCCTTCAGGAGGGCAAAATCGGTTATCTCCGTTTTGTCATGGAGGGCGAGAACGCAGAGGATTATCTGGAGTGGTGCCGTACCCACGGTACAGACCCTTCAGACGAATCCGCAGAGTTTTATATCGAGCAGACGGACATCGAGCAGATGGACCGTCAGGTAATGGACGACGAGGATTATGGCATCTGGAACTAGTTACAATCCGTCAGCTTCGGGAAATGCGGGTCAGGTAGCTCTGGATAAGTTTGCGGCTATGATGATTGACCGTATGGAGCAGATGAAAGCCTCCGACTGGAAGAAAGGCTGGATTGGCGGTGCTTCGGGTTATGCCGGATTACCGCAGAATGTGGGCGGCAGGAACTATTCGGGTTCCAACTCATTGTTCTTGCAACTGCATACGGCAGCGAACGGTTATGACCTACCTGTCTATCTTACCTTCAAGCAGGCGCATAACCTCAAAGCTCACGTTCTGAAAGGTGAACACGCCTTTCCTGTGGTCTATTGGGATATGCTGGTGAAGGACAAGAACGGGCAGAAAATCAGTTCGGATGAATATCGTGCCATGAGTCGTGATGAACGAAAAGACTTGGAGGCTATTCCATTTATCAAGGCTTTTCCGGTTTATAATATCGCGCAAACCAATCTGGCAGAGGTTCAGCCGGAGCGTATGCAAAAGTTATTGGAGAAGTTCAAGGTGCCAGAGCTTAGGGATATCGAGGGTATGTATGCCCACGCCGCTCTTGACCGTATGGTGCAGACCCAGGGATGGCTTTGCCCGATACAGGCAGACAAACGAGCGGACGGCGCTTTCTATTCTCCCTCTAATGATAGAATTGTTGTTCCCTTGAAGCAACAGTTCAACATCGGTAACACTCCCGAAGAAATCTATCGTGGCGGTATGGAGTATTATTCCACCATGTTGCACGAAATGACTCACTCGACTATGACACCCGAGCGTCTTAACCGTGAGATGGGCGGTAAGTTCGGAGACCCTAAGTATGCGAAGGAGGAACTGGTGGCGGAACTGACGGCTGCCATGATCAGCCACTCGATGGGATTTGATTCCAAGATAACGGATAATTCTGCCGCTTATCTGGATTCCTGGATTGGTGTCTTGAAGAAGGAACCGAAGTTCATTGTTTCCATCATGGCTGATGTGAACAAGGCATCCGACCTCATACTTGACCATGTGGACAAGCAACGGTTGGCATTGGACGAACAGCCTTACCTTGCCAAGAATGACCCTTTGGCTCCTTTAGGTGCTGATGAAGAAGTACCTTTCAAGAATGCCGCCATCATCAAGACCCGTTCCGGTGATTATGCTATCCGTGCATCTTACGATGGTGTGGAACTTGGATTGAAGAAAGTTTCCAAAGACACGGCAAAGACTTTCTTCCAGCTTACCGACCAAAAGGACAAGACTGCCTTTCTGAATATGACGGCACGCAAAACATACGAGCCGGAGTTGGCTGTGATGCGGAGAAGTCAGAAGGTAAACACGGGTATTTCTCTTTGATTGAAGTTTTAGTTAATACGGACAGATTATGAGTGATTACAAGGTAAACTTCAAGGACATGAAATCCCGTGTGGGTGTGGATGACATCGCCTATGCGTTGGGTTATCGTCTGGACCGGAAAGCCGGTGTGGGTCGGTATATCGAGCTGGTGCTTGGCGAGGGTAATGACAGGCGTGATACCATCATCGTCAGCCATCCTCACAACAAGGCGGCTCAGACCTTCTTCCGTAGGGATGGATCCAAAGGTGATGTGGTCACTCTCATTCGTGAGAATCTGAATTCATTCCTGGTATCGGGCAAGGACGATTGGCAGAAGATTGCCAAGGTAATGGCACGCTTCGCCAATATGCCCGAACCCGAATATCGGGAAGATAGAGAATATATCAAGTCCATCAAACACGATGCTGTATTTGATGAATCACGCTATGAGGTCAAACCGATAAATCCGAATAGGATTCCTGGTTTGTTTGCTCAAAGAGGAATATCCAATCAGACAGTAAAGGAATTATCTTCCTTTATTTCCCTTGTTAGGGACACGCATAACGGGAAGTTTGAAGGTTACAATATCGGTTTCCCTTATACCAACGAATATACTGACGAAGCTAACGGCTACGAGATTCGTGGGTACGGTGGTTACAAGTCCAAGGCAGCTGGGACGGACTCATCATCCTCTGCATGGGTGGCTGATTTGACCGGCGGTAATCGTGAAGCTGTCCGAAGCGTGTTCTTCTGTGAGTCGGCTTTTGATGCGATGGCTTTCTATCAGATGAACAAGATACAGTTAGGTACGGATGTGGCATTGGTATCATTGGGCGGCACATTCTCTGACAAGCAGATAACTGGGACGATGGCTCGTTTTCCCAATGCGAGGGCATTTGACTGCTTCGACAATGATTTAGCGGGACGTATCTATGGATTGCGTATGATGGCAATACTGGAGGACATTCCGATGAAAATCAATAAAAAGGATGGTACTCTTTCCATTGAAGCCAAAGGAAAGCCCTTTGAGTTGAATATGGAACGGTCATTGACTGCACAGGTTAGCGAGAAGCTATCCATACGTTACAAGATGGGACAATGGCTACCGCCCAAGGCTTTCAAGGATTGGAACGATTGTCTGCTTAACAAGCCGATGGCACCGATACTCTCTCCGCACAAGGAGGAACGTGAACAAAACTTGACTGAACGTAGAAATGGTGGACTTAAAATGTGAAGTATATGCAAAGAATAAAATCAAAAGTGGCGGCATTGGCCATTCTGTCAGTTTCCCTGATGAACGGCTTGCCTACATTCGCCCAACAGGCGGATCCGGCTTTGACGGGTGCGGTCATTGCCCAGACTGTGACGTTGAAGAATATCCACAAGGACAGGAAGAAACGACAGCAGCAGATTATCGCTGCCGAGACTGCCGTGACCCTGGCTCTCGACCGTGTTCATTCTGTGGAGAACAAGATGCTTGAATACCTCTCCAATGTGCAGGGTGCGATGCAGAATCTCTATCAGATTAAACGTGCAGGGGAATTGGTTACGGTTGAGATACCGAAGAACTGCAGCTTGCTCACGAAGTCTGTGGGGCATAATCTGAAAGGCACGGCTATCGCTGCCATTGTTTCTGATGAACTGACGGATGCGGCGACGCAGATGGCGGCTCTCTATCCGTTTATGAAGCAGTTGGTTACTTCGGGCAGTTATAATGTGCCCGGTGCTGACGGGAAGAACGAGAAGCACAAGGTGAACTTGTTGAACTCTTCCGAGCGGTACTACATTGCTAACGAGGTAGTAACCCGGCTGGAAGCCATCAACACGGACTTGTTTATCCTGGCTTGGCAGGTTCGCACTTTGTCTTGGAATGACCTTTGGTTCTCTCTTGACCCGGAGGGTTGGGCAAATGTGATGTCCGGCAAGAATATCATTGATGGCATTGTGTCGGAATGGAATCAAGGCTATCTGGTTAAATGGTAGTTAGAATAGAAATAGAATGCAATTAGAACAATAATCGAACAACGTATAATCAATATTCAAAGAGTATGATGACAACAGAAAAGAAAATCATAGGTAGCTGCCCTCTATGTGGCGGCAACGTGGTGAAGACCTGCAAGGGGTATCGCTGTGAGAATAATATGGGAGAACATCCCTCGTGTGTGCTTAACATCAATGCCATTCTTGGAAATCGCAAGATGGCGGATAATGAGATAACGGAACTGCTTGCCAATCGCTCAGTTCTACTGGACGGTTTCGCTACCAAGGAAGGAAAGACTTTCCCTACTGTGCTTGAACTGGCTGATGACGGGAACATCAATATGCAGGCGGTTGTCGGTAAATGCCCTCATTGCGGCGGTGAAATCCGTGTGGGCAGTCGTGCCTTCAACTGCTCGAACTATAGCAATCAGGAAACTCCCTGCTCGTTTGCCATCTGGCGTAACATCGGTGGGCATCAGGTGACTTTGGCTGAAGCCAAGGAACTTTGCGAGAAAGGTATCACTTCTGCAGAACTGGAGATGTATCGTGAGGACGGTACGGTGTACCGCAAACGTCTGGGTGTTTCTCCTGACAAACTCCAAATCGTGAAGATATGAGACCGGGTACAAGATTGGCCATTATATTGGCTTCGATTATTCTGTTTTGGGGTATCGTAGGGTACTTTGTGTTCCGTGGCGATAATCCGAAGAAGCGTGCCGTCAAGGTGGCGGAACTGGCATTAAAGGCTTCGGTAGATGATCCGAAGTCTGTCAAGATTATCGGTATCAGCCAGCCGGACTCTGTGTTTGGCAGGGAGTATGTCACGATGGACGAGAAGATGTCTATCTCTATGGCGATGATGAAAATCAACGAGAAGGTGATGAAACTTACTGACGGATTGGAGAACTTCAATCCTGACGACAAGGAGATTTCTGTGTTGATGGAGCGTCAGATGGAGGCGATGTCGGTTCTCCGTTCCATAACACCGCAGGGTTTTGATAATGTCACAAAATCATTTACAGGTTGGAAGGTCAAGATTGAGTATGAGAATGTTGATTCCAATGGCAAGCCTTACCGCTCTGAATACTGGTTCATATTAGACAAGGAGGCGCAATTTGTCATCAAATCGTTTGAGATTCCTTTGATATAAACGCATACAAGCAAATACTTTTTTCTCTCTCCCCGGCATCGGAGACCGATATGGTCAAGGGTGTCGGGGGTTTTTGTGCCTGATCTCTTCATTCGGTCATCTGCGCTCCCGGTTCTATTTTCCGATACAAAGTAACGGAGGGCGGTGCCGACAGCAAATGCCGTTTCTCTTGTCTGCAAGGAAAGCGGACGGCAGCCTTCCGCAATTTGTGCCAAATTGGGTATTCCGTTTCTTTCCGCTTGCCACATTTGCCTTACGTCCCTTGTTCCCTCCGTGTTTGTTGCATCGTAAAAATCACCCGAGAGCGAGAAGCCAAAAGGCTTCAAACAAAAGGGAAAAAAATCAGAACGTATGGTAATCACACTTAAAGACAGAAAGGAGACGATAAACCTCAGAGGGAATGTTTACGAACTGACCCTGTTGTGGAACAGAGAGGACATCCGCAGATGTGCCTTTGGTATGGCTCCCGATTATGCCCATATCCGCAAGGACGGCAAGAACTTCGCTTGTATAGAGTGCTATTCCAATGATAAAGGCTTTTCGGTTGAGAACTTTCGTTTGGCATCGGTCAAGCCGGAGTGGGAAATCTACTTCCAAGACGAGGACATCAACACCATTCCGTTGGAGGAACTTTTGGAGAGGTTGCCGATATGGTAGTAAATGTATAACCACTTAAAACGAACATATATGAAAGGAACAGAACAATTCAAGGAGATTATCAAGAACTATCTTGACAACAGGGCAAAGGAGGATGAACTATTCCGTGCCAAGTATGAAGCTACCGCTCGTAGCATTGATGATATTGTAACTTATATTTTCAATGCAGTCCAACATTCAGGTTGTTGCGGTTTTTCCGATATGGAGGTTTTCAGCATGGCAGTTCACGCAGCGGAAGAGCCTACATTAATAATCGGTGAGCCGTTATCTTGCGATGTGGTAGTGAACCATCATATAGACTTGACTGAGGAGGAAAAGGCGGAACAGAGAAACATTGCCCTCAAACGCTACCAAGAGGAAGAACTTCGTAAGATACAAGTACGGAACTCCCGACCCAAGCCGGGCAAACCCAAAGTCCCCCAACAAGCCGAGTTATCACTATTTGATTTTTAAGCCTATGAAACCGAGAAACAGATTTGAAAAACTGGTGGCAGCTTCCAACGAGGAGCTGACCGCCATTGGCTCTAAAGCCGTGGAGTGGGCAATCAGAAACGTAGTGAAGCATATAGCGTTCCGTACTTCAAGCCGTAAATGTACTTGTGGCGATTGCGGAGAGAAGTTTGACTATGAGGGAAAAAGTAAGTCTGTCCGTTGCCCTCATTGCGGACACCGCTTGCAAGTGACTGATACTCTGAAACGCAAGCACCAAGAGAAAAGCTATTTTTCCACCCTTGAAGTGGTTGATGGTTTGCAAGTGCAGAGGGTATTCCTTCTGACTGCAAATTACAGCAAAGGGAAGCCGATGGAGTATTACTATGATGAAGTATGTCGTTTGTGGCTCAATGTCAAAGGCCAAATTGCGGTCACTTCAAGACAGAGACTTCAAAGCTATTATCGGGACTGTTTTAATTTTGCCACCCCGATAGAACTGAGGAGTATGTCTGATGTTCATTTGGTCATATCCGATGCTTACACCTATCCTTACTATTCCGTTCTTTCCGAACTGAAACGGAACGGAATGAAAGGTAGACTGCCCGATTGCCATCCGTTCAGATTGATGAAGGCTCTCTTGTGCGACCACCGAATGGAAACGATGATGAAAGCGAAGGACTACAAGGCGGTTGAGTATTTTGTCTATCACTCTTTAGACCTTAATTCTTGTTGGCAGTCGTACAAGGTAGCTTCAAGACATCATTACCGGATTGAGGACTTCGGTACTTGGTGCGACACCATCCGCTTGTTGGAGAAATGTGGCAAGGACATTCATAATGCCAAGTACATTTGTCCGATAAACCTAAAAGACGAGCACGACCATTGGTTGAAGAAAGCGGATGCCATTGAGCAGAAGCGTAGGGATATGGAACGGATGAAGAAAGCCAAGGCAAACGAAGCTGAATTTTACAAGAACAAGTCTTGTTTCTTCGGTATCGTGATAAGTGATGATGATATTGAGATTTCGGTGCTGGACTCATTGGAAGCCTATAAAGAGGAAGGAAACCGCATGAAGCATTGTGTATTCCAATGTGAGTACTATGCCAAGACGGACTCCGTTATTCTGTCGGCTCACGACCATTTTGGTAACCGCATCGAGACAGTCGAGTTCAGTTTGAGCCAGGGAAAAGTGGTACAGAGCCGTGGAGTATGCAACAGCAATACAGATTTTCACGATAGGATTATCAAGATGGTTAATGATAATGCCTACCGCTTCTTGGAAGCTAAGAAGACAGCATAAGTTCCTTTATATATGTTGAGACTCCGACTTCCGCCGTGAGGCGTGGGTCGGAGTTGCTTGGAAATATGAGGAGCTGAACCTTTATGATTGTGTTACAAATTCAAAGGGAGGAATGGCTGGCTTTGTGTTGTTGTTTTCTTCCGGTTTTTTAGTCAATTTAGGTATTGGGATAGATGTTGAAATCATTGAAAAGCACCCTATAAATATGATTTGAATATGTTGCAAATTTAAAGAAAAATTCGTATATTTGGGTGTTAATCAATTAGATACAGTTATGAGAAAGGAATACAAACTTGTGCGGAAATACAATATAGATATTGATGTCTGGACGGATAAAGATGGCGGTGGAACTTTTGAAAAGCTACCAGATTGCGGATTAAGCAAAGATTTGGTACGATTATATTTCTTGGGTAAACTTGACAGGGTTTGGCAATACTGGAACAGTGAAACATATTGGGCGAGGGCAAAGGATGGTACGGAGATTATTTCCAAGAATGGCAATATGACAGCAGCGGAAATTGAAGCCATTATGGATGACAAGCGTGGTGGTCGTAGGACTGGTGCCGGACGCAAAAAGAAGAATGGAATGTTCACTACAACGATGCGTGTTCCGTCTATTCTGAAAGATAATATAGAATGTCTGATTGAAATGTATGCCAATTGGCTGCACCATGATGACGTGAATGAATACGAATACAAGACTACGGAAAAGAAGCGTTTGGATGCCATTTCCACTTTAAAGTGCGCTCTTGAAAACGAGGAAGAATGTATTGCGTACAGGCGGAGAAAAGCAGCAGAAGCAAAGAGGAGTGAATCTTGTCAATAGTATATGATAACGTAACAAAATCATACCGTTGTGATGATTTTGTTACGTTTGAATTTGTTGTAGAAATTTATTCGCTGAGATTATATTTCTATCAGATTGGCTTCATTGAGTTGGGAATAATCAACGTTCATAATGGCTCCATTGGAAAATGTGGTTGTGCCACTATGGGTAATTCCATGCTGTATATGGATATGCCCAAACAAATGCAGTCGTGGATGAATTTGCGTTATCCGTTGCAACAATTCTTCCGAGCCGTAGTTGATGTTATCATCAAAATCCAAGATACCATATGCAGGAGAATGAGTTATCAGGACATCTGTATCTCTTGGTATTCCGGCATAGTTCCGGCTTTGCCTGTCACTGATACAGTCACCCATAAACATGGGTACGCCATAAAACTTCAAGCCCTCAATCTCTACTCCGGAATTGCATAGATAATGGACATTGTTGTCAAGTCCGTTGATGTTTGCTCCATACAGGCATTCGTCATGGTTGCCACAAATGAATATCTTGTGCGGATATGGGAGGTCGCAAAACCAATTCAGGAAGTCAAGGGCTTCTTCCTCGCTTCCTGACATGGTGAAATCGCCCGAATGAACCAAAATGTCCGCTTCGGGCAAATCGTATAAACGATGATGGCAACCGTGGGTGTCTGAAAGATGTAAAATTCTCATTTTATGATATATCGTCTGTTAAGGTAATCCATCCACTCGTTGAGATTGGGAATGTTGGCTTCACTCAGACACTCCTGCATCATAGGGAACAGTTCTTCGTAGGTGATATGCTTGAACGTTTTCAATCCTGCCGATGTCAGTTTGGATTTATATTCGTCCCAGACTTCCGAGAAATGCCCGTTGTCTTTGGGATAGACCGTGAGGCTTGTAAACTCTGTAAGTTTATCATCTTGTTTTTCACTCAACCCGAGTATCATGGATGCGCCAAGAATATGGTTGCGCCATATTTGACGGTAACGGTTGGCTACCACATGAGCCGCCATTCTATCTTTATCTTCAAACGGGACATCTGTTATAAAATCTGGTTTAAACCAACCGCTGGCAATGCTTGGGTTGCTGTAATTGTCGGCAAGATGAATCCCGAAATCGTTGTGGGTTTCTTCCCATTCCTTTGTGTCACGTTTGATGGGATATTCCTTTTCCGTATATTTCACTTCAATGCCAATACCGCCCTTTTCACTTGGATTTGCTCCCGTTGGGGTGTATTTAATGTAAACATCAAAGGATGTGCCATCGGCAAGACCTTTCGGGTTATACTCAATGTCTATCTTGATGACAGTGGCGATTCGTTCCTCTCCGAGAATATGATTGAACAGGCGGGCAGTGCCATCCAAGTCATATCGCATTGGAAAGAACACGTTGTATGGAATGTGTTCGCTACGCAACAGATTTGTAACCATTTGCCCTTTTGTCAAAGATGCTTCTTTGTCAACTTCTTCCGTTATCGCTTTTCGGAATCCGCTGAAGAAAATGCGATAGAGGTTATTCTCATCACGGCAATCTTTCCAAGTTAAAGAACTTCTCACCTCTATGTTATATTCCTTGCCTTTCTTCCGAATAGTACGAATTGGAAATCTATCAGCGGCAATGTTAATCTCCGGGTCATTGACCTTGAAATCTATTTGATGTTGTCTGGCTATAGCCTTAAATTCAGCGTGTTTCATAATCTACTTGTTGAGTAAAAATAATATGATGATACTATTTCTTTCCGTATTCAGTTCTCTCTTCTGCCACCATACCATAGTCCGTTTGTGTTGGAATCATATATTCTTTGGACGGCGTGGCTTTGCCTGATTGTGCCAATGCCGGATTCAGCCGTTCCTTCAACTTCGTGTTTCGCTTCAGCACTGACATATTGCGGATGGCAAAAGACAAGGCTTTCTTCGTTCCTACCAGTACGCAGATTTTCTTGGCACGGGTGATACCTGTGTAGATAAGGTTGCGTTGGAGCATCACATAGTGACTCATCAGAACGGGCATCACTACTATAGGGTATTCTGAACCTTGCGACTTGTGGATGGTTGTTGCGTAGGCTAAGGTCAGTTCGTCCAGTTCCGAGATTTCGTATTCCACCAACTTATTATCGAAGTTCACTTGTAAGGTACGATCTTCCAAGTTTACTTTCTCTACATATCCCAAGTCGCCATTGAAAACATCCTTGTCATAGTTGTTGCGGAGCTGCATTACTCTGTCGCCTTGACGGAAGGAATAACCGCTTCTGGTCAGAGCCAATTGGGAGGTATTCAGAACGGCTTGTAGTGCCGTGTTCAGATTGGCAGCTCCTACCACTCCTCTTTGCATAGGTGTAAGGACTTGGATATCACTTGTCGGGCGGTTGTACGCTTTGGGCAATCGTTCTTTTACCAACTTGACGATGGTTTCTGCTACCTGTTCGGGGTCTTCTACTTGCATGAAGAAGAAGTCGGTCTGCTTGCCATTACTTGTGTCGGGGAACTGTCCTTTGTTGATGGCATGGGCACTCATGATGATGCGGCTGCTCTGTGCTTGTCGGAAGATACGGGTCAAGCGGATGACCGGAATCTTTTCGGAGTCTATGATGTCGCGAAGCACGTTTCCAGCACCTACGCTTGGCAACTGGTCGATGTCGCCTACCAATACCAGACGCATATCCGTAGGCAGGGCTTTCATCAGGTTGTTCATCAGGATGATGTCAATCATAGAACATTCGTCCACGATAAGGGCATCTCCTTCTAACGGGTTTTCGTCATTGCGCTTGTAACCGTCCTTCGGATTGTATTCCAAAAGTCGGTGGATGGTCTTTGCTTCCATACCGGTAGCTTCGCTCATTCGTTTGGCGGCTCGTCCTGTGGGTGCGGCAAGCAGGATGCTTAGTCCCATACTCTTCAAG